>X1_Eurasian_Beaver__coassemble_219_pt1 | contig 9780 bp, 6 predicted proteins | sample X1_Eurasian_Beaver__metabat2_low_PE_008 | metagenome-assembled genome bin X1_Eurasian_Beaver | reverse complement strand
GGCGCGAGAGGATATTCGTATAAGCCATCCCCGGGCGTGAAGCGCAGCCCCCCTGCGTAATGCTCGTACCGTAGAACACCACCGGACGTTCGGCCTGCGGCACCGCCGCCTCGCCTGCATCGATGCGAGCGTCGCGACTCACCCCAATCTCAAGACTTTCGACTCCGTCGTAGAGCGGCAGGTAGAGCATGTATTCGCGCTCCTGCGGCTCCATATTGTCAATAAGCACAAGTTCGTTCTCTTTCCCCTTGGGGCGGCCGGTCATGACGTAGCGCCAAGTGCCGTCGGGCGTCAGCGCATAGAGGTCGACCCCTTTGATGCCGGTTGGAGCCATATGATTCATCACCACGTTGTTCGTGAGCGAATAGCGCGTGGCGACGAAATGCGAGTTTGTACGAAATCGCACGGCGATACCGGCACTATTGCCCGCAAGGTGCCACACATCCTTGCGTACCGTAGGTTTGATACCCTCGGGCAGACGTTGATACGGATTGGCTACATCGCTAAAAGCGCGATTCACGATTCGCAACTGCGAGGCATCGGTATAAGCGATGGTATCGGAGGCTTGCTGTGCGGCGCCGTCGGCCGTCTGGGCAAGCAAAGAAGTGGTAAGCGATGCGGCAAGCATCGCAGAAAGAAGCATAATCTTCATGGCAATTAATGTATTTGTGATGTTATAATCGCTAAAGGTAAGCTTTCTTGTCGAGCCAAACGGCTACCTTAGCGAATAATTTGCGGACCGACCGCTTCAATTTATAGTTATGAAACAATTCTTGCGTCGCCTCCTGCCGCTCGTCGCGGCCGTAATACTTATCGAACTCACCAAAGCGCTTCCGTCGTGGAGCGCATTCTATGCCCGCAGCCTCTACCCGGGAATTCGCTCCGTGCTCGATACGCTCTTCTCTTGGCTCCCCTTCTCGCTCTACGACCTCCTTATCCTTGCGGCCATCATTGCCGCAGCCGCAGGCCTCGCCGGCCTCTTCATCCACCGCTATCGCCGCCGGGCCGCCGAAGCGTTGGTGATTGGGTTGGGATGGCTCTACGTCGGCTTCTACGCGCTGTGGGGCATCAACTACTTCGCCCCCGGCTTCTATGCGCGTAGCGGCCTCTCGCCCCGCGGCTTCGACGAAGCAGAGTTTCGAGCCTTCCTCTCCGACTATTCCGACTCGCTCAACGCCTCGTTTGCCGAAGCTATCGCCGCGACCGAAGCCCCGGCAACAACCGCCGCGACGGCCGACTCGACTGCCGCGACCGAAGCCCCGGCCGACACCGTCGCCGCGAGCCTTGCCTGCAACGTCAACCTCGACTCGCTCGTCCGCACCGAATCGCTCCGGCCCGACATCGCCCGCCTCTTCCCCGCCCTGCCCGACCGGGCCCGCGTCAAAGCAATGCTCGGCGGCGAGCTCTACGCCAAGATGGGCGTACGCGGCTACTTCGGGCCTTTCACGGGCGAAGCGCACGTCAGCCCGCACCTGCTCGAGTGGGAGCGACCGTTCGTCACCGCCCACGAGCTCGCCCATAAAGCCGGCATCGCCCACGAAGCCGAAGCCAACCTCTACGCCTACCTGCTCACCACCGGCAGCCACGACCCCTTCAGCCGCTTCAGCGGCTACTACGGCCTGCTCAGTTACGTCGCCTCCAACGCCCGCGCCACCCTTTCGCCCGACGACTACGCAGCCTTCCTCCAATCCATCGACCCGCGCGTGATGGTCCTTGCCGAGCGGAGTCGCACCCACTGGGTGAGCCTCTACTCGCCCACGCTCGGCGCCGTGCAAGACCGCCTCTACGAGTTTTACCTCAAGAACAACAACATCCCCTCCGGACAGAAAAACTACTCGGAAGTGGTCGGAATGGTCGTAGCCTTGCGAGCGATTCGCCCCGTAAACCTTTGATTATATAACCCCTTTAAGCTATCTTTGCGACCGAACCGCAAAAGGTTGCCGCACGCGAAAGCGAAGGGGCGCCCGCTTCCTCAATCATTATTTACCCAATACACAGAATGAAAGATTTCTTCCAGATGCTGCGGCGCTTCGTCGCCCCCTACAAGCTTCAGCTTGTGCTCAACATACTCTTCAACATACTCTCCACCTTCCTGAGCCTCTTCTCGTTCGGGCTTATCATCCCCATTCTGCAAATTCTCTTCCGCATCGACCAAAAGGCCTATACCTTCATGGCGTGGGACGGCGATGGCTCGCTCAAAGAAAAGCTTCTGAACAACTTCTCGTGGTATGTCACCCAACTCATCGAGACCAGCGGCGCACCCTATGCGCTGATGATTCTCGGCCTGTTCCTCGTCGTAATGACCTTCCTGAAGACCGGCACGAGCTACCTCTCCTCCTTCTTCCTCATCCCAATCCGCACGGGCGTGGTGCGCGACATTCGCAACACCATCTACCGCAAAATCGTCAGCCTCCCGATTGGCTATTTCAGCGGCGAACGCAAGGGCGACGTCATGGCCCGCATGACGGGCGACGTGGCCGAAGTCGAGAACTCGGTAATGGCTTCGCTCGATATGCTCTTCAAGAACCCCGTAATGATCATTGTCTACCTCACGACGATGCTCGTCATCAGCTGGCAACTGACGCTGTTCGTGCTTATTCTGCTCCCCTTCAGCGGCTATCTGATGGGCACCGTCGGCAAGAAGCTCAAGCGCAAATCGCTCGACGCCCAAAACCAATGGGGCGCCCTGATGGCTCAAATCGAAGAGACGCTTGGCGGCCTGCGCATCATCAAAGCCTTCAATGCCGAGCATAAAGTGACCGGACGCTTCGAAGGCGCCAACAACGACTATCGCCGCATCTCCAACCGCATCGCCCGCCGCCAAGCATTGGCCCACCCGATGAGCGAGTTTCTCGGCACCACCACCATCGCCATCGTGCTTTGGTATGGCGGCTCACTGATTATCTCCGGCACGAGCAGCATCGACGCCGCATCGTTTATCTACTATCTGGTCATCTTCTACAGCATTATCAACCCCGCCAAAGAGTTTTCGAAGGCGAGCTACGCCGTGCAGCGCGGTATGGCCGCCATGCAGCGCGTCGACAAAATCCTTTCGGCCAAGAACGACATTACCGACCCAGCCCATCCCGTAGCCATCAAAGAGGTGGCCAACGAGATTCGCTTCGAGAACGTCTGGTTCAAATACCAAGATGCGTGGGTGCTTAAGGATATCGACCTCACCGTCCGCCGCGGCCAGACCGTGGCCCTCGTGGGGCAATCGGGCTCGGGCAAGTCGACGCTCGTCGATATGCTCCCGCGCTTCTACGACGTGCAGCAAGGGCGCATCACCATCGACGGCACCGATACCCGCGACACCACCGTGGCCAACCTCCGCTCGCTGATGGGCAACGTCAACCAGGAAGCCATCCTCTTCAACGACACCTTCTTCAACAACATCGCCTTCGGAGTCGAAGGGGCTACGCTCGAGGAGGTGCGCGAGGCGGCTCGCATCGCCAATGCCGACGACTTCATCTCGGCCCACCCCGACGGCTATGAAGGCAACATCGGCGACCGCGGCTGCAAGCTTTCGGGCGGACAGCGCCAACGCCTCAGCATCGCCCGCGCCATCCTCAAGAATCCGCCGGTGCTGATTCTCGACGAAGCCACCTCCGCACTCGACACCGAGAGCGAACGCCTCGTGCAAGACGCCCTCGAGAAGCTGATGAAGAACCGCACCACGCTGGTCATCGCCCACCGCCTTTCGACAATCAAAAACGCCGACCTCATCTGCGTGATGCACGAAGGGGCCATCGTCGAACGCGGTCGCCACGACGAGCTTCTCGCCTTGGGCGGCTACTATAAGAAGCTTGTCGATATGCAGTCGTTCTGATTGAACGACTTGAGCCAAGGACGGGCGAGGCGGGGCACTTCATCTCTCCGCCCCACCCGTTCTCGGCAAAAATTATCAGGCAGTAACAGATTAATTACTCCTTTTTACGCTGACACCTATTTACCTTACACAATCAATCTTTTCACTGAAATAATTCAACATTTATTTGCATATTATTTTCTGAACAGCTACATTTGATTCACTATTGTAAAAAGCTGTTTTTACATTATGCTACTTTCCGCGCACCGGGCCCGACGCAAAGGGCATCGGAGGCGTCGGGAGGTCTCTCCTAATCCAATTTCTAATTACTTTTTATCTATGAACAAAAAATTTTTATTCCCTTTGATGGGGGCAGCCGCCCTTATCGGCTTCACGGCTTGTCAGAACGATGAGCTGATGAGCGACGCGACCGGCGCCGAAACCGTCGTGACCTTCTCCGCAAAACTTCAGAACGGCCAGCAGACCCGTGCTTATGCCGACGGCTCGACAGCCGAAGTCTTGAAGTATGTTGTCTACCAGGCAGGCACCGAAAATGCTGTTTACGACATTACCGAAGTCAGCATCGCAGGCGGCTCGGCCGACGTGAAGCTCAGCCTCATCAAAGGGCAGCAGTATGACATTTATTTCTGGGCAGACGCCGACGGCTCTCCTTACACTTTCAACGGTAAGACAGTCGATATCAACTATGAAGGCGAAGTTGCCGCCAACGATGAGAAGCGCGATGCTTTTTACGCCAGCAAGCTCAGCTATACGGCTAGCACAGGCGCTCAGGAAGTGACGCTCTACCGTCCGTTCGCCCAACTCAATATCGGTACGGCCGACTACAATGCCGTAAAAAGCTTCTTCCCGCTCGAAGAAGGTTCGGTTGCCGTGACAACCACCGTATCTTCAACGATCAACCTCACCGACGGCTCGGCTGAAGGCGAATCGCAGGTAGTAACGTTCACAGGCGTAGGCTTGGCCGAAGGTAACTTCCCGCTCGAAGGCTACACTTACCTCTCGATGAACTACCTCTTCGTAGGCGAAGACGTGACGGAAGACGTGACGATGGTAGCAACCGCTGCGGGCACAACGGTCGAAAACACCTTCACTGCCGTGCCTTTCAAAGCCAACTACCGCACCAACATCGCCGGTAATCTCCTCACTTCAACTTCCGACTGGAAGGTAACGATCGATGCATCGTTTAATACTCCAGACTTGGCAGGCGGCCCGCTTTGGGACGGCGAGTCGGTTGATATGCCGGAACTCAACGAAGAGACGGGCAACTACGAAATCAACAGCGCAGCTCAGCTCGCCGGCTTTGCCGCGCTTGTCAACGGCACATACGGCACTGAAACACGTTCGGCTGTCGACTACGCAACGATGAACTTCGTGCTCAACTCCGACATCGACCTCGCCGGTCTTGAATGGACTCCAATCGGCTTGAACAACGTATACCACGGTACATTCGACGGTGGCAACCACACTATCTCGAACCTGAAGGTGACACAGCCGGAAGCAGCCGGTCTCTTCGCCACAGCTCGCGGCTTAATTAAGAACGTGACGGTGAAGAACGTGGAGATTGCCGGTAACTTCAAGCTCGGCGCTATCATCGGCGACGGCCTCTGCTCGCATATCGAGAACTGCCACGTAGATGGCGGTACAATTACGGCTACCGTTCGCCAGAACACTAACGGCCTCAACGACGACGCCAACAACGTAGGCGGTATCGTGGGCTACCTCTCAGCCGAATCGAAGGCTTCTGTAAAAGATTGCTCGGTGAAGAACCTGACTATCACCGCTTATCGCGACCTCGGCGGTATCGCCGGTACTATCAACAACAGCGGTTGTGTGGTGACAGGCAATACGGTTTCGAACGTGACGATTATCGCCGACCGCACCGTAGAATACTACGCTGAAAAAGACGTCAACGCACACGAAGTCTATGGTCGCTTTGTGAATGGCGGTAGCCTCGGTGAGGGCAATGCGTTTGATAATGTTGAGGTGATGGTGAAGGTGGATAACGCCGCTCGCATGACTGCTGCCGTAAAGGGCGGTGCTACGACTGTGCTTTTGGCTGATGGCGAGTATGAAGTGGCAGGTTGCACCGGCAAGACTTTGACGGTTGTAGGTTCGAGCAATACGGTTTTGAAAGTTCAATATGATGGTACGGAAGGTGGTTGTGACTATGGCTTCAAAGAGTCGAACGTAACTTTCAAAAACATCACATTCCTGTGGCACGGTAAATCGGATTACAGCGGTTACGCCTACTTGAACGGTACGTATAAAAACTGTACGTTCATCGGTACTTACTGCTTGTATGGCAAGAGCGTGTTTGAAGATTGTACGTTCAATGTCAACCTTGGCAACGAGCTTTTGTATGGCCTCGACAAATATTGCATTTGGACTTGGGGTGCTCCGAGCGTAGACTTCAACAACTGTACGTTCAACACCAGCGGTAAAGCCGTTTTGGTATACGGCGGCGCAAATACTGTCTTGACAGCAAACGGCTGTACGTTTATCGACGATGAAGCAAAAGACAGAACGGGCGATGAGAAGGCAGCAATCGAAGCCGACAACTACGGCGTTAAGACGCTTATCCTTAACAACTGTACGGTAGACGGCTTTGGCTATAACCCGAATGGCACACCTTCCAACAGCAAGCTTTGGGCTAACAAACAAGATTTGTCAACCGACCGCCTCAGCGTAACCGTCGACGGCGAAAAAGTTTATTAATGGATAATCTCCAATAATCGAATTTCCTCTCAAAGGGCTGTGTCAGCATTTGGCACAGCCCTTTTCTTATTTTTCGAAGGCGGCGAGTAGGGGGGATGAAGTGAAGCTTTAGCAGAGCGAGAATCTCCCGCCACGAAGGACGGGGTACGCGAAAACCCCGGTCGTCGACTGCGGGTCGACGCGTACACGGGAGATTCTCGCTGCGCTTCATCTCCCCTACTTCTTCGGCTTCGAAAAGCATTATCGGGTAGCAATAACTCCGCGTCCTTCGTTAATACCCCCATCAGTCAATCCAAGTCAGGACATAGTCCGCGGCGATACAAAAGTGAACGTCGTAGGAGGCTTGATGCAGGGGATGATTGACCCGAGCCGGAATAATGCCGCAGTCTTCGGCTTCGACGGGAGTAGCGGAGAAATCAATGATAATGTTGGAGTCATCACGGACAAGAGCGGAGCCTGCGAGCATCACGGGCGCTGACAAATGCAGACAGTCGCGAAAGTCGACGTTGGCCGTATTGATGCGCTTGAACAGCGTCTCCTTGGCGCTCCAGGCAAGGGTGGCAAGAGATTCGGTAGAGAAAAATGGCAATTCGTCGGATGAGAGGAAGCGTGCGGCGAGGCGGAGCGCTCGCGGGGCGCGGTGCTCGACGTCGACAGCAACGGGATGATGGCAGGAAAGGATAATGGCGACGTAGCCTTCGGTGTGGGAGATGCTGATTTCCGGCGTCGCGGCAGAGTCGTCGCCCACTGTCGTCGCGAACTCGGGAGATTTCGCTAAAGCTTCATCCCTCCTATCAGCCCGTCCTTCGCTGTCTTCTACCAACAGATAGGGCCGTCCGCTCGCCTCATGGCCAATGCTATAAGCAGGGCCGACGAGCGAAGCAAGGAGGGCGCGGGTGGCAAGGTATTCGAGGCGGCGTCGTTCGGAGCCGATGCCGGCCAGATGCGCGGCTTCGGACTCAGCGTCGGGGACGAGCGCAAGCAGCGTGCGCTCATCTTCAGTAATTTGCCAGAGGGCCAACTCGGCTCCGAAGGCAAAGGGGGGATGTAGCAGAAGGGGCATCTTATTCTTTGACTATCACAAACTTCACCTTCTGAATGCGCCGCTTCTCTTTGCTCAAGACGGTAAAGCGGAAGCGGCGGTAGTCGAAGGTCTCGTTGATTTGCGGGAAGTCGCCTTTGATCTCGAGGATCAGTCCGGCCAGCGTCTCACATTCTTCGTTGAGGTCGCCAAACTCCTCCTCATCGACTCCGGTAATCTTATAGAAGTCGTTGAGCGGCACCTTGGCTTCGAAGACCCACGTCGTATCGTTGATCTTCTGATAGAACGACTCCTCTTCGTCGTACTCGTCGCTAATCTCGCCGATAATCTCTTCGAGCACGTCTTCGAGCGTGATAAGGCCCGAAGTGCCGCCAAACTCGTCGACGACGATAGCCATATGAATCTTCTTCGAGCGAAACTCTTCGAGCAAATCGTCGATCTTCTTCGTCTCGGGCACGTAGTAGGCCGGGCGAATCAGCGAGCGCCAGTCGAAGTCGGCTCCTTGGTTGAGGTGCGGCAGGAGGTCTTTGATGTAGAGAATCCCTTTGATGTGGTCTTCGGTGCCTTCGTAGACGGGGATGCGCGAGTAGTTGGTATCGACAACGAGCTTCATCACGGTGGTGAAGTCGGCATCGATTTCGAGGCAAGTCATTTGCATGCGCGAGGTCATCACTTCGAGGGCGGTCTTGTCGCCGAACTTGATAATCTCTTCGAGCATCGACTTCTCCTCTTTAATCTCGTGCGAGGTGAGTTCGAGCACTTGCGAGAGGTCGTCCATCGAAAGGTTGGCGTTGCGCGGGCTGAGGTTGCGGTTGATAATATCGGTGCCATGCACCAAGAGGCGCGCCAGCGGCGAGGTGATGCGCGTCAGGATGCGCAGCGTCGAGGCGGCGAAGCGGGCAAAGGCAAGCGGATTGCTCGAGGCGTAGATCTTCGGCATAATTTCGCCAAAGAGCAGGAGCAGGAAGGTGAGAATCACCGTCTGCGCCACGAAGGTGAAGAGCGGCGATTGGTCGACGAAGACGTTGTTCATGAAGAACGTCGTGAGAATGACGACGCCAACGTTGACAAAGTTATTGGTGATAAGGATGGTGGCAAGCAGATGTTGCGAGCGCTCGAGCAGGGACTTGATGAGCGGGTCGGAGGCGTGCTCTTCGTCGTCGAGCCGGTTGCGATCGGTGGGCGAGAGCGAGAAGAAGGCTATTTCAGAGGCTGAGACGAAGCCGGAACAGCATAGCAAGAGTCCGGCCACAAGGAGCGCGATGACGGCGGTGACCGACGGCGCCTGGCATTGAATAGATGGGATTAACTGCGATAAATAATAGTCCGAGTCCAAAAGCGTGGTGTATTAGTTCGACGATGGTTGGCGACGCGGCGGCACAGGCTCCCGTCGGATTGGGGTGCTTGTGCCGCCACGCGCACGGATGCAAATATAACAATTTACGATTAAGATGTTTTTTCAAATCATTGAAATTCGCGGGGATAAGCGCTGAAATTTGATTCTTTCACGACGCAGGCGGCGATTGTCGATGTGCCCGACGGAAAGCGGGGCTATTGTTGTCCTTCTGCCCGGCGACCGAGGAGCTCGATTTTATCAGCAATGATTTCTGTGACGTAGTGGCGCACGCCGGCCTTGTCTTCCCACATGCGGGTCGTCAGCTTGCCCTCGATGTAGAGCTGCGAGCCTTTGCGGGTGTAGCGTTCGGCCAACTGGCTGAGCTGACGCCAAGCCACAATGTTATGCCACTCGGTTCGCTCGGGTATCTGCGTACCGTCGGCGGTCTTATAAGCGGGCTCGTTGGTGGCGAGGGGGAAGCGGGCTACGCTCAGGCCCTGCTGTACGTACTGCACTTCGGGGTCTTTGCCCACGTTGCCAAGGAGGATTACTTTGTTGACTGACATAAGAAAATAGAAGGGAATTGGTTTGTGATTAGATTGTTGCAGCGGATTTCCGGCCGGAGTCAGGCATTAGAATGAGTTAGATGCCTGACTCACTTGTAGCTTTCCGCCTGCGAATAGATATACTCAAAGATCTCGCGGTCGGCCTCGGTCAGCACATGGCCCCGACGCGCCATCATGCGCGAAGCGCTTTCGAAGAAGCGGGCGAGGTTGACGTCGGTGAAGCCGGTGTTGCCGCCATCGCTAAACGACGGAACGAAGTTGCGCGGGAAGCCGGAGCCGTGGATGTTGACGC
>X1_Eurasian_Beaver__coassemble_215_pt1 | contig 9936 bp, 5 predicted proteins | sample X1_Eurasian_Beaver__metabat2_low_PE_008 | metagenome-assembled genome bin X1_Eurasian_Beaver | reverse complement strand
ACAAACAATAAACGAAAAGCGTATTATCGCACAATGTGATGATGTCATGAAGTCGTTTTAATTAATGTTTTTGAATTCTTGGCCGCAAAATAGCTACATTCCGCTCGAAAAATCAATATTTATTTTGAATACTTGCCAAAAAAATATTTATTTAGCGCGTTCTCTTAAACATAAACCAATTGCGATGCTTACACACACAAAGAAAGTGCTTTCTCTGCTTGCGCTTGTTCTCACTCTGACGCAGGCTTATGCCGAAAAAAAGACAATAGTCTTAACGGTGAATGCGCCTGCTGAAAAGCTGGCGGAGATGAAGTTTTTCCTGCAACCCCTCGTGGCGGGCCAAATGACGCAGCCCGTACAGATGCAGTTGACAGACGGACGTTATACCGGCGAAGTGGAAGCGTCGCCTACGGGCTTCTATAACCTGGCCTCGGTGCGACCGGGCGGCCAGATGCTGCTCCCCGTCTTTATCCCTGCCGCAACGGCCAAACCCGAGCTTGCCGTCAGCTTTGGCGAGAACGGTCTGTTGGTCGACGGGTCGGGCGACAACCGAGCTCTCTCGGCTATGGGGCAGACAATGGTGGCCAAAGACAAGCATCTTTGGGCCGTGCGTCCGCGCGAAGCGGAGCAGATAAAGGCGTTGCTTGCCGAAATCCCGGCGGCGACCGACTCCTTGCTCGCCCTCTACAGCGTCTCGGCTCCCGTCAAAGAATATATCACTATATGGGGCTACACCCAGCTGTTTAATGCCTACTCGTCAATCGCCGCGATGACGCGCACCAAGCTCTCTGACCTCCCCGTCAAGGAGAGCGAAGTGATGGCCGAGCCGCAGACGGTGCTCGACACGCCGCTTGCCACTTTCTTTCCCGTGGCTACCTATGCCATCAACCTCCATATCCCGCAGGGCGAATCGCTCGACGGGAAGCTGACGTGGCTTTACTCCAACTATCAGACGCCCGAGATTCGCTCGAAGATGGGCGGGGCGCTGGTGGATGAGTTCGTGCGCAACTTCAACTATCGCGAGCGCTACGACGAAGGATTATCCGAGCTGACGGCTCTCACCGAGAAGTATGGCCTGAGCGACGTCTACCTCAAGACCTTCGTCGGCAACCGATGCACGCTGCCGGGGAGCGACTTCCCTGCCGGCATCACGCTCAAAGACCGCGATGGCAAAGAACGTTCGTTCGACGAGCTCCGCGGCAAGGTGGTCTACCTCGATATGTGGGCTTCGTGGTGCGGCCCGTGTTGCAAGGAGATTCCGCATCTTCAGCGTCTCGAAGAGGAGATGGCGGGCGAAGACGTGGTGTTCCTCTCCGTCTCGGTCGACCAGGATAAGGATGCTTGGCTCAAAAAGCTCGATTCGTCGAACATGCACGGCCTGCAATGGCACGACAGCGATGAGGCACTCGGCAAGGCGCTCAACCTGCGCGGCATCCCGTTCTTCGCTATCTACGACCGCAACGGTCGCCTCGCTACCTACAACGCTCCTCGCCCGAGCAGCGGCGACGAGCTGAAGACGATGCTCCGACGCCTTATCGACAAGAACTGACGTCTATTAGCTTAGATACAACTCAATTCCAATATTAACCTCTAAACACTAAACGTTATGAGAAAAAACTACCTCTTGACAGTTTTGCTCGGCGTGCTGATGTTGCTCCCGGCTTGGGCCAAAGCAGACGTGGCAAGCATGACCGATTTGTTTGGCACGTATAAGTTTACGGCTACTGTCGAAGTGACCGACGCGGGCAAAGCCAATGCGTCGAAGTTCGTAACCGAAGCCGAGACGGTGATTACGAAAGATGCAAGCAACACCTACGAATCGCAGATTCAGAACTTCGCCGGCTTCGCGGGCTCTGAATTTATGAAATCGTCGAAGTTTAGCGCGACCAACAGCACGTTTACGGTTGTAAACCCGAACGGCGGTAACTACGGAGTGGTTGGCGACGCCCTTTACATGGCAAACGCCGACGGTCAGTATCCGTTCTATCCGACCGACTTTAGCAACCTCACTTTCACGTTTGATGCTGCCACGAAGAATATCACCGTGCCCGACTTTACCATCGTGGGCGACTTCGATTGGACTGCCGGCACTTGCAAAGTCTTTGCTCGCTACAGCAACGTGAAGCTGACCTTCGTAGCCGGCGAATCGGTGGATATCCCGAATATCAGCGGCGTATGGACCGTAACGGCAGGCTCGGGCGATTATAGCAGCAAACCGGGCTCTACCATCCCTACCTCTTATACGATGACCCTCACGGGCGACGACAGCAATGCCAAGGCTTACAAAGCTGAAATCGCTATCGAAGGCTATCAGGCGTTTACGCTCGACGCTACGTTCGACGGCGTATCGCTCAGCGTCGGTTTCGACAACTTCATCGTGCCTGGCACTGACAACGTTTACCTCATCAACTGGGGCAACTCGCTGAAGGGCGACTTCTCGTTCACTTACGTCAACGCAACGACAATGACCACCGACCACCAGCTTCAGCTTGGTGTGGCAAACCCTGACGGCGGTACTGATAACCCATACACCTTCCTCCAGTGGTGGATGGACGGCTCGGCCAAAAAAGCCGGTTCGGCAGCTGAAAGCTTCTCTTGGGATGGTACTTACACGCTCCATGCCGGCAATCAGCAAGTTTTCTTCAACGATCTTGCTTCGATGTTGGTCAACGACGTTCCGATGGTTATCGAGAAAGATGACACTACGGGCGACTATTACTTGATTAGCATTATGGGTATGGACCTTGGTGCCCTCAACAACGGTGGTCTTCTCGTGACTCCAAACGCCGACAATACTTCGGCTGAAATCGCTCTCAACGGCGGTTGGGGTAATGCACTGGTAACACAGTTTGACAATAACGGCAACTACATTGCCATCCTGGACGGCAACGGGAAAAACAACCCGCTGACACTGACCTACAACGAATCGACCGGCACGTTTACGCTCAGCGATTTCTACGTTGTTGCTGGTCCGTATGATTTGTCATCAGTTCAATATGTAGCATTGTATGGCGACAACACCCTGACCAAAACTGTTGAAGAAGAGCCAATCGTTGTTGATTGGGTGGGAACTTTCACGCTCCACGCTGACAACTTGAACGAGTATGTACAAGGCTTTAACCTTTCCAACGACGTTCCGATGGTTGTTGATGAGAAATCAGGCAACTACTACGTGACAAGCATCATGGGTATGGATCTTGGCAGCCTCAATAACGGTGGCTTGCGCCTCACGCCGAGCGACGACAATCTGTCGGCTCAAATCTCCCTCAGCGGTGGTTACGGCAGTGCATTGATTTGGTCGTCTGACTATACGAACTACCTCGCTATTGTCGATTCAAAAGGCACAACCAACTCGTTGACAATGACCTACGATGCATCGACCGGCAAGTTCAAACTCGACGACTTCTACGTAGTCTACGGTCCGGTGACTTCAAGCTGGGCAATTGATTTGACCAAGATGAACTATATCGGCTACTACGGCGACAACACGCTGACCAAAGCCGAAACGGGCATCGCCGACGTCGTTGTAGAAAAGGTGAAAGTGATTGCAGCCAACGGTGCCATCACGCTCCCTGAAGCACAGCAGGTGACTGTTGTCGACATCAACGGCCGCATCATCTTCAACGGTGTTACCGACCGCGTAGAAGGCTTGGCTAAAGGCCTCTATATTGTGAAGACTGCCGCAGGCGCCGTGAAAGTGGCCCTCTAAGCGCACTCCTCAACCTGAACTATAAAACCCAATCAATCATCTAAAGGCTGCGCCGTCGACCCGCGTCGCACGGCGCAACCTCTTTTTTTTCGTCACATGGTAATCCATTATTCATCCCCCCTTCTTAAGGCCTGCTTCATCGCGATATTGGCAGCGTCGCCCCTTGTGCCAGCCGCCACTGCCGTGGCGCAAAGCAATCGCACGGCGAGCGCGACCAATCAGAAGAGCATTGTCGTGGCGGGTGTCGTCATCGAGAAAAGCACGGGCGAGCCGCTTCCCGGCGCCAGTGTAGCAATATGGCAGCAAGGCAAAGTGCTCACCGGCACAGCCACCGACGCCAACGGTAAGTTCCGCATCAATGCCCCGTCAGGAACGTTCGAGGTGAAAGTCTCTTATCTCGGCATGGCCACCAAGACCATCTCTTCGAAAGACAAAGGATTACAAAGCCTCAAAGTGTATCTCGAAGACGACTCGCATATGATCAACGACGTCGTCGTCACCGGATACGTCAACAAAAAGAAGGAAAGCTTCACCGGCTCGGTGACGCAAATCAAAGGGGCCGACCTGATGAAGGTCAGCAATACCAACATCATCACCGCCCTTGCAGCCTCAACACCCGGCATGGCCATGGTGCAAAACTCGGCGCAAGGCTCCAATCCGAACAACGTACAGTCGCTCATCCTGCGCGGTACGAGCTCATTCTCGAACTCGAGCGACGACGTCAACCAGCCGACCATTATCCTCGACGGCACCGAAATTACCATGCAGGAGCTCTACGACCTTGATATGAACGAGGTCGACAACATCAACGTCCTTAAAGATGCTTCGGCAACCGCCCTCTACGGCTCGAAAGCCGCCAACGGGGTCATCGTCATCACCCGCAAGCCCATCGAAAGCAGTTCGATCCGCATCTCCTACAACTTCACGGGCGACCTGCAATTCCCGATGCTCGGCTCCTACAACGTGCTCAACGCAGCCGACAAGCTTAAGTACGAACAACTCGCCGGGCTCTACGACGCCGGCAGTACCATCAGCTCTACCACCGGACTTCCCGAACAGTACGAACTCGACGAACTCTATAACGAACGCTACAAACGCGTGGCCGCCGGTCTCAATTCTGACTGGCTCTCGCAGCCTGCCCGCACCGCCTTCTCGAACGACCACTCGCTCCGAGCCTACGGCGGCGTCTCGAACTTGCGCTACGAGCTCTCGGCCCGCTATGGCGATACGCGCGGCGTCATGAAAGGCGACTACCGCAAACGCTACAGCGTGGGCTTTAGCCTCAATTACTTCATCAAGAACTCCATTCGCGTCTACAACCGCTCTACATATTCCGAAGTCGACACCAAGGACTCCCCTTACGGCTCATTCTCGCAATACACGAAGATGAATCCGTACGACTATATGTATAACGCCGATGGCTCGGCCAACACCGACCTGGCCTGGAACCTCAACAATCCGCTCTACGAAGCGATGCTCGGCAGCTATGCCAAGAGCGGCACGCAGTCGTTCTCGAATAGCTCCGACTTCCAGTGGGACATCAACAAGCTCTTCCGTCTCACCGGTCACTTCAACGTATCGACCGCCTTGGGTTGGAGCGACACCTTCACCTCGCCCAAATCGCTTACCTATAAGAACGAGACCGACCTTACCAAGAAAGGGCAGCTCGTCAAGGCACAGACCCGCACCAACAGCTACAGCGGTAACGTGCTCGCTTCGTTCAACAAGATGATGGACGACAACTCGCTCATCTCCACCTCGGCCGGCTGGGAAGTGACCCACAGCAAGAACAGCACCGAGACCACCGAGGCTATCGGCTTCTTCAACGACCAGCTCTCCTTCATCGGCAATGCCGCCGGCTATCCGAGCGACCGCCAGCCATCCGGCTCGCAGGGTGAGACCGCCACGGTCGGCGCTTTCGTCACGGGCAACTACTCGTTCCGCAACCGCTACTTCGTCGACGGTACGTGGCGCACCACCGGCTCCTCGCAGTTTGGCGAGAACAACCGTTGGGGCAGCTTCTGGTCGGCCGGAGCTGGCTGGAACCTGCTCAACGAGAGCTTCATGTACTACGTCAAAGACAAATTTGACCTTCTGAAGATTCGCTACAGCATGGGTTACACCGGTAAGGTGAACTTCAGCCCGTATCAGGCCATGACGATGTACAAGTATCTCAATACCTACGAGTATAAGAACGGCATCGGCGCCGTGCCGCTCACAATCGGCAACGTCGACCTGACGTGGGAACGCACGATGAACTACAACGTCGGCCTCGACTACAGTATGTTCGACCGCCGCCTCAACATCGTCTTCGATGCTTACATTCGTAACACGACCGACCTTCTGCTCGACAAGTCGACGCCGCCGTCGGTCGGCGTCACCACCGCCGTCTCGAACCTGGGCGAGATGCAAAACAAAGGGCTCGAGTTTCAGGTCGACGGCTACCTTATCCGCACGCCAAAGGTGTATTGGAAAATCGGTACCACCGGCTACGTGAACCGCAACAAGATTACCAAAATCAACTCTGCCCTCGAAGAGATCAACAAAGAGAACGAAAGCGCCGAAGCCTCCTCGCTCACGCCGCTTCCGCAGTATGCCGAAGGCGAGAGTACAACCGCCCTCAAGCTTGTCCGCTCCGCCGGTATCGACCCCGCCACGGGGCAAGAGATCTACATCAAGCTCAACGGCGAGCGCACCTTCGAGTACGACTCGGACGACAAAGTGCTTATTGGCGACACCGAGCCGAAATATATCGGCTCCTTCAATACGAACGTCTACTGGAAAGGCTTCAGCGTCTACGCCCTCTTCAGCTTCCGCCTCGGCGCATGGGTCTACAACACCACCCGTGCCAGCAAGGTCGAAGGCTCCGACCCGAAGAACAACGCCGACCAGCGCGTCTTCGACAGCCGCTGGCGCAATCCGGGCGACGTGGCGCTCTATAAGGATATCGCCGACAGCTCGCGCCCGGAGAAGACCGACCGCTTTGCCGAACTCGAGCACACCCTCACGCTCGGCACGCTCAACCTCAGCTATGAGTTCGACCAGGCACTCTGCCGCCGCATCCACATGGCCAATTTGCGCTGCGGGGTCAACTTTACCGACCTCTTCCGCCTCTCGACCGTTAAAATCGAGCGAGGCACCGACTACCTCTACAGCCAGGGCTTCGAGTTCTACGTCAACCTGACGTTCTAACCCTTTTCATTCAACGCATTAAAAGATTACATACAAGGTATGAGAAAGATATTCACCTACGTCGTCGCGCTCCTTACCGCCTTCGCCACCGCCTCGTGCGAGAGCTTCCTCGACATTACGCCCGAGGGGCAAGTGAAGCGCGAAGACCTGCTCAAGACCCACGACGGCATCGAAGACGCTCTCTACGGTGCTTACGCCCGCATGCGCCAAGCATCGCTCTACGGCCAAGAGCTCCACTTCTCGACCCTCGAGATCATGGCGCAGTCGCTCTACTGCTATGGCAACACGAAGAACATGGCACTCGTGCGCTACGACTTCACCAACACCGACGTCAAAGACATCTTCGAGTCGGTTTGGACGCAGATGTACAACAACATCTCGAACGTCAACAGCGTGCTCAACTGCGAGATCGTCGAGAACGCCACCGAGTATCCCGCCACCATCTACCGCGGCGAGGCGCTTGCCTTGCGCGCCCTGATGCATTTCGACCTGATGCGCATCTTCGCCCAGCAGATTACTGTCAGTCCGTCGGCCGATGGCATCCCCTACAACACCGAGTTCTCGCTCAAGACGCCCGAGTTCGAAAGCCTTGCGGCCAACTACGAGCATGTCCTTGCCGACCTGCTCGAGGCCGAAAAGCTCTTGGCCGATGAAGCGAAGTATGCCGACGAGTCGAACTTCATGCTCGATCGCCAGATTCACATGAACGTCGACGCCGTGCGCGCCCTGCTCGCCCGCGTCTACCTCACCAAGGGCGATACGGCCAACGCCTTGAGCTACGCCCTGAAGGTGATCGAAGACAATAACGGCCGCCGCCTCAACGTCAAGACCGAGATTCAGAACGACCTGGCCGGCGTCCTCTCGCGCAACGAGACTCTCTTCGGTGTCTACTACGCCAATTTCTACTCGCTCGTGAGCCCGAAGCTCCAGCAGACCATCTCTTACTCCTCGCTCACCCTGCGCGAAGATATCATCGACCTTTACGAGCAAGGGGTCGACGGGCTCGACTACCGCGTCAACGCCTACTTCACCGAAGTCGACAACGGCGGCACCTCTACCTATCGCCTCAGCAAGCTCACCGATATCTACGAGCTGCAGAGCAACACCTCGGCCCGCCCGTCGGATCTCATCACCGGCATCAACCTGATTCGCCTGCCCGAGATGTACTACATCGCCGCCGAAACACTCCTGCCGACCGACCCGACGCGCGCACTCGCGTACTACAACGCCGTCATCACCTCGCGCGGCCTTACCGCTTCGGCCGGACCGCTCACGCAGGATATGATCAACACTGACCGCTACAAAGAGTACCTCGGTGAGGGGCAGACCTACTTCAACTACAAGCGTCAGAACCTCAACATCACGTCGTACGACAACAAGACCGAGTATCGCCCGGTCGACGGCATCTATACGATTCCGATCCCCGACGTCGAGACGTCGAACCGCAACTGATCCCCTTTCGCCCGTTTATAAGCAATACAGATTATGAAACTCCAGAAATATCGCTCGCTCGCCCTGATAGCCCCGATGCTTGCCGTGCTCGGCGCTTGCTCACCGACCGATTATATGACCTACGACATCTCGGACCAGGGCGTCTACTTCACGCGCGACACGCTCACCTACTCCTTTAGCGTGACCCCCATCGAGGTGAAGAGCTACACGTTTAAAGTGCCCTTCCGCGTGATGGGCACCATCGCTTCGGAGTCGCGCCCGGTAGCGTTCGAGGTGGTCGACACCGCCACCAACGCCGTCGAAGGTGTGCAGTACACCATTGGTCAGGCCGTCATGCCCGCCGACTCCATCGACGGCTACATTCCCGTCGTAATCCTGCGCGACGGCCTCGAAGGCAACTACACCGACGGCTATACGAAGTATCGCCTCACCCTGCGCCTCACCACCAACGAATACTTCCGTCCGATGCTCGACTCGGCAGCGCAGTGGCGCACGCTGACGTTCGACAACGCCATCGAACAGCCCAATTGGCTCGACGCCTACGGCAACAAGGTGTGGAGCAAGTCGGAGCTCGGCGTATGGCATCCGTACAAGTTTATCAAGATGGTCGAATACTTCCACGCCATCGCCGACATCCTCCCCGAGACCTACGAAAAGATGGTGGCCGCCTACGGCGAGAACCTCGAAGACGTCCCTTACGGCGACGTCTACCTCTACCGTACCGTCTTCAAGAAGTATGTCTTCGCGCCGATGTACGACTTCTTCAACGACCCCGCCAATCGGGAGATGATTCTGGCGAACTACCCCGACTTCCCGTTCGACTTCCCGAGCCCCTATTAATCCACTCTTATCCGCATGCATATGTTTCGCTTACGCTTTATGCCGCTCTTGACAGTGGCGCTGCTGCTCGTCGGGTGCTTCTCCGACCAGACAACGCTCGACGTCAACCCCATCTCGGAGATCCTGATCGACTCCACCAGCATCAAGAGCGAGTACAATATCTATAAGAACGAGACGGTCAGCATCACGCCCCGCTTCTCGCAAACCAACACCGACAAGGCCGTCTCCTATACCTGGGAGATCGACCTGAAGACCTACAGCACCGAGCCCGAGTTCGTTTACACCGGCGAAAAGCTTGGGAGCATGAACTGCCGCCTTATCCTCGAGAACGAAGACGGGCGCAGCTTCTACGCTTTTACGCTTAACGTCAACTCGCCCTACGAAGAGGGCTACACCATCCTTAGCCAAGACGCCGACGGCCGCTCGATGCTCTCCTTTATGCAGAAGCCGATCGACACCGACGAGCCTGCCTACTTCTACGACTACGACTGCTTTACCGTCAACAACCCCGACCTTGCGTTTGCCTCGCACGCCGCCGACCTGCTCCAGAGCGGCGGGCGCCTGATCATCGCCTGCCAAGGGGGCGACGACGCTTCAGACTTGCCAACCGTTTACTACCTCAACGAGAAGACCATGGTGGCCGAGAACGTGCTGACCGTCGGCGAGTATGCCGACTTCAAGCCCACGTTGCTCGGCATCCCGTCGGTCGACGCCTCGGGCGTAGCCTATCCGATTATCTGCGC
>X1_Eurasian_Beaver__coassemble_212_pt1 | contig 10010 bp, 6 predicted proteins | sample X1_Eurasian_Beaver__metabat2_low_PE_008 | metagenome-assembled genome bin X1_Eurasian_Beaver | reverse complement strand
TTTCTTGTTTTGTCGAACAGTGATACTTGTTCCCATCAATTTACTACATGATACATCCGTCGCAAAAACCGTCAAAAGCCAAGCGATTGTGCAAAGCTTCTTTTGATTAAATTCAGAAAAGATGCACATTTAAAGGGTCTGCTTGGTAAATAATGTAAAAATCAAAATGCCGTATTTTGCTCTCATCAAGATGATACTTCCCGACAACGAAAGCCGGGTATGACGAACTTCAAATATATAGAGAGGAAAATAGTATTATGAAAATCGTTCAAAGATGGAGCTTCATGGCTGTTTTGGTCGGCCTGATGCTCGTGAGCTGCGGTAAAAAGACCGTAGTGGAAAAGAGACCCGTGGAGGTCAAGACTATGACCGTTGAGAATTCATCAATCACCTCACTCCGAAGCTTCTCGGGCACTATCGAAGAGATGAACGGCTCGACGCTGAGCTTCACCATCCCCGGTACGGTGCAAAGCATCGCCGTCAGCCAGGGTCAGCGCGTGCGCAAAGGGCAACTGATTGCCACACTCGATGAGGCCACGTTTCGCCATACCTACGACGTGGCGCGCGCCACGCTCGAGCAGGCCGAAGACGCCTACGGCCGTATGAAGCAGCTCCATGAGAGCAACAGCTTGCCCGATATTAAATGGGTCGAAGTGGAGAGCCAATACAAACAGGCACAGGCTTCCTACGAGATTGCCAAGAAGAACCTCGACGACTCGAAGCTCTACGCTCCGTTTGCCGGCTATATTGCCGAGAAAAGTGCTGAGGTGGGCACCAATGTGATGCCGGGCGTACCGGTCGTAAAGCTTGTGACGCTCGACGATGTCAAAGTGAGCATCTCCGTGCCGGAGACCGAAATAAGCTCCGTAAGCATCGGTGAGCCGGTGGAAATCAGCGTACCGGCGCTCGACGGACGCACCTTTCGTGGCTCCGTTCGCGAGAAAGGGGTGGCAGCCAACGCCCTTTCGCGCTCCTATCTTGTCAAAGCCGTAATCAACAACCCCGATAACGACTTGCTCCCGGGCATGCTCTGCACGCTCAGCCTCGCCCCTGCGGGTGCCGAAAGCAAGGCTATCCTCCTGCCGCGCCATGTGGTGCAGCTGGGCAACGACAACCGCAGCTTCGTCTGGACTGACCGCGACGGCCGTGCCGAACGCGCCTACGTCATGACCGAAGGCTTTGTCGGCGACAAGGTAGCCATCGCCGCCGGTTTGCAGCCGGGTACGAAGGTAATCGTCGAAGGCCAGCAAAAGGTCAGCGACGGGATGGAGGTTAAAGCAATTCAGTAAGGGAGGAAGATTATGAGTAAAAAGAAACGCAATGCTGTGGAATGGGCAATGCACTATAGGCAGATTATTATCCTGCTGACGTGCTGCCTGATGGCCTATGGTATCTATGGCCTTTCACGGATGAATAAGAATGAAACTCCAGATTTTACAATACGCCAAGGGATAGTCGCCGCGGTATGTCCGGGTTATACAGCCCAAGAGGTGGAAGAGCAGATTGCCAAGCCCCTCGAGGACTACATATTCAGTTATAAAGAGGTAAAGAAGGAGAAAACTTTCTCTACGTCGATGGACGGGATGGTTGTCGTACAGGTTCAACTCAACGATAACCTGATGAACAAAGACGAGTTTTGGAGTAAGTTTAAGCATGGTATCAACGAATTCTCGGCTCAGCTGCCGAAGAGTGTGCTTGCCGTGCAGGTTGTGGACGACTTCGGCGACACCTCGGCGCTCCTCGTGACGCTCGAAAGTGATTCAAAGACCTATCGCGAGCTCAAGGAGTATGTCGACGACCTCAAGGACCGCCTTCGCCGCGTCGAAAGCGTGGGCCGCATGAGCGTCTACGGGATGCAGAATGAGCAAATTTCGGTCTATCTTGACAACGACCGCCTCTCGAAGTATGGCTTCAACGACCAGCTTTTGGCTACGACGCTTCTCGGTAAAGGATTTACAACGACCGGCGGTCGCGTCAAGACCGATGAATACGTCTCGCCGATCTACGTGTCGCGCTCGATGAATTCGCTCAAAGATGTGCAGGAGATGATTGTCTTCTCGCTGCCAAACGGCGTCAACGTGCGGCTCAAAGATGTGGCTGAGGTTGTCAAAGAGTATCCAATCCCCGACAGTTATATTACCAACAACGGAAAAAAATGTTTGCTTCTGAGCGTTGAGATGAAGAAAGGCAAGAATATCGTCGCCATGGGCGAAGAGATCTATGCCGAGCTTGATGAATTTCAGAAGACCCTGCCCGACGACGTGACGGTCTTTAAGATTACCGACCAATGTCATGTAGTAGATAAAAGTGTGAATGAGTTCTTGGGTGAACTGCTGATAGCCATCTGTGCGGTGGTGATTGTCGTAATGCTTCTTCTGCCTCTGCGTGTGGCCCTCGTGGCTGCGTCGACAATTCCAATCACGGTGGCTATCTCGTTGGGCTTGTTCTATGCTTTCGGCATCGAACTTAATACTATCACGCTCGGCGCCATGCTTGTGACGCTGGGGATGATTGTCGACAACTCGATTGTTATCATCGATAACTATATGGAGTTGATAGGCGAAGGAAAATCGCGCTGGCACGCTTCTATCACGAGTGCGGTACACTTCTTCAAGTCAATCTTTTCGGCCACGTTGGCCATCAGTATCACATTCTTCCCGATGCTGGTGACGATGAGCGGTATGTCGCGCGACTTCGTGTCGTCGTTCCCGTGGGCCATTACGATTATCCTATTCGTGTCGCTGCTTGTGGCCGAACTAGTGGTGCCGTTCCTGCAATTCTGGTTTATCAAGAAACCGATGGATAGCGTGACGAAGCCCGACGGTAAGAAGGCTTTCTCCTTCCTCGACTTGCTTCAGCGCAGTTACGACAAGCTTATCGACGTTTGTTTTGCGCATCCGAATTGGACACTCGTCATCGGTGTACTCTCGGTGCTGGGCGGTATCTACCTGATGGGTATTGTGCCGCAACGCTTGCTCCCTGACGCCGAACGCGACCAGTTTGCCGTTGAGATTTCGCTCCCGACCGGGACTGCACTCGAGAAGACCGTCGCCGTCGCCGACAGCCTTGAGCAAATCTTGCGAGCCGATCCGCGTGTCATCTCGGTGGCATCGTTTAAGGGATGCGGTTCGCCACGATTCCAAAGCACGTATGCTCCGCAGATGGGCGGTTCGAACTATGCCCAGTTTATTGTCAACACGCTTGGCAACGAGGCGACGGTCGAAATCCTCGACGAGTATGCACCGAAGTATCGCTCGGCTTTCCCCGAAGCCAATATTAAGTTTAAGCAGCTTGTCTACAGTGAAGCTGTATATCCGATAGAGGTACGCCTGAGCGGTGACAATATCGACTCACTCCGTCGCGATGCCGATAAGGTGGTCGACCTCTTCCGCTCCTTGCCGGAGCTCAATCTGGTGCAGACCAACTTCAAAGAGCCGCTGATGGCCACCCGTGTGGAACTCGACGAAGACGCCTCGACGCGCCTCGGCATCTCGAATCTCGGCCTCGAGACGACACTTGCCCTGCGCTACAGCTCGGGTCTTCCGGTAGGCACCGTCTGGGAAGACGACTATGACATCAACGTCGTGCTGAAAAGCCTTCGCTCCGACTCGGCTTCGTTCGACAATCTCGAAGACGAGATGATCCCGGTAGCGGGCGGACTCTCGAGTGTGCCGCTGCGGCAGATTGCCAAGGTGGTGCCGACGCAAAGCAACGGTCAGATAGTGCGCCGCAACGGAGTGCCGACCATCACGATTATGGCCGATGTGGAGCGCGGCGTCAATACCTTCAAGGAGACGGCAAAGATTCGCAAACTGATGAAAGACGTTGAACTCGCGCCGGGCACGAAAGTGAGCTACGGCGGCGAGATTGAGGAGAACGAAGAGCAGACGCCTAACATCATCGCTTCGGTGCTTATTGCCGTGGTCATCATCTTCTTTATCCTCGTATGGCACTTCAAACATGTCATGACCGCCACGCTCCTGTTGCTCTGCCTGACGCTCTGCTTCTTTGGTACGGCCGTCGGCGTCCTGATTCAGCGTATTGACTTTGGTATCACCGCTGTCTTGGGCTTCATCAGCCTGATGGGTATCATCGCCCGTAACGGTATTATCATGATCGACTATGCCGAAGAGCTTCGCGAGAACGAAAAGATGAGCGTACGCGACGCCATCTATCACTCGGCCAAACGCCGTATGCGCCCAATCTTCCTCACCTCGGCCGCAGCGTCGATGGGTGTGGTGCCGATGGTGCTTAATGGCTCTACGCTTACGATGCCGATGGGGACCGTCATCTTCTACGGCACGATTATTACGATGCTCTTTATCCTGACAATCATCCCGATTGCCTATTGGAAGGTGCTTGCCGGCTCCACCAAGAAGCGTGCGATAAAGGAAGCCAGGGAGTTAGAATAAAATCCGGATTACAATGAGACGAACTTACTATACATTTCTTCTTCTGTTCATTCAACTTGGGATATGCGCCTTCCCGGCGCATTCCCAAACAATGACTCTTTCGCTCGATGAATGCCGCACTTTGGCCATCGAACAAAATATGAGGCTTCGCAACGCTCAGAGCTCCGTCAAGGCAGCAGGCGAACAGCGCAAGGAGGCTTTCACCAACTACTTTCCGACGGTCAGTGCCACCGGAATGGCCTATAACGCCAACAAAGGACTTATCGAGATGGATATGGGCCCCGAGATGAGCATGAGCTTGCTGAAGGACGGCGTGATGGGAGGCGTGACCTTCACACAGCCGGTCTTCGCAGGCGGACAAATCGTCAACGGCAACCGCCTTGCCCGTGTAGGCGAGACGGTGAGCCAACTGCAACAGGAGCAGACCCGTAAGGAGGTGCTCCTCAACGTCGAGAAATACTATTGGCAAATCGTCAGCCTTACCGAAAAGAAACGTACGCTTACGACGGTCAACGAACTGCTGACGCGCATTGCCGCCGACGTGGAGGCCGCCGTTAAGGCGGGTGTCACCACGCGCAACGACTTGCTACAAGTGCAACTCCGTCAGAACGACATCTCGAGCACCATGCTCAACCTCGACAACGGCTTGGCGCTGTCGCGCCGCATCCTTGCACAATATATCGGGCTCAACGGCACGGAGATTGATGTCGCCATCGAAAAGTCGATGGACTCCGTGCCCGCGTTCCCGGCCAACCTGATGGTCGACTACCAGACAGCGCTCACCACGACGCCCGAGTATAAGCTACTGCAAAGCAACGTCAAGGCCACCGAGCTCCAACGCAAGATGGAAGTGGGCAAGAACTTGCCGACAGTCGGCGTCGGCGCAGGCTATATGTACGACAACCTTTCGGACAAAGATCACGCTTTCGGCATTGCCTTCGTCTCGGCTTCGGTGCCAATCTCCGGCTGGTGGGGAGGCTCGCACGCCATCAAACGTCGCAAAGCCGACGAAGCCATTGCGCGTACCACGGCTACCGATGCTTCGCAGCTGCTCATCATCAATATGCAGCATCTGTGGGATAACGTCGAGGATGCCTACGAAAAGATTGGCATCGCACAGAAAGCCATCGAACAATCGACCGAGAACCTTCGACTGAATGAGAACTACTACAACGCCGGCATCTCGACCATGAGCGACCTGCTCGACGCCCAATCGCTCTTCCAGCAGAGTCGCGACCGATGGGTCGACGCTTACTCGCAGTTTAAAATCGCAACGCTCGAGTATCGGCAAGCTACCGGGCAGGAGTAATCCTGCCGGTTACGTCATTCGGCCTTTAGTGTGATCGTCATACCCCCTCTATATAGACTTTCCGGTTGCCTGCCGGCTTCGGTCGGTGGCAACCCGTAAAGTCCCCCTTCTCCGTATAGTAGCAATGACCGACTTCTAATCGCAACCATCGAATGAATCGCAGTTTACTCCCAAGAAATTCCTTTTTTCGCCTGCTCCTCCTCGCAGTGTGTCTTCTGGCCGCTTCCCAAGCGTCGGCTCAGATATTGGAGGAGCGGGGCGAAAAGCTCAATACCGACAGCCTGCATCAGGAGTTCGAACGCTTGCCATGGTTCGGGCTGTATAAAGACAACTACTTTGTGTTTGGATCCCCCATCGGGTCGAAAGCAGACAAGACTAACACCAACGTGAAGTTTCAGATATCTGTTTTCCAGCGACTGACCAAGACGGTTCTCCCCTTCAATAGCTACATCTACCTCTTTTATTCTCAACGGTGTATCTGGAACGTCTTGGAAAAGTCGCTGCCGATGAAGGACCTTAATTTTAATCCCGGCATCGGCGTTGGCAAGCCTATTATAAGAAAGAACGGCCGCTTCATCGGCGTGGTGCAGCTCGTCGTCGAACACGAGAGCAACGGTCGCGACTCCATCTGGTCGCGTTCGTGGAACAAGGTCTCGCTCGGCGGCAACGTCATGCTGACCCCTACGGTTAATCTCAATGCCCGTGTGTGGATTCCGATTGTCGACGGCGAATACAACCGCGACCTGCTACGTTACAACGGCGTGTGCCAAATGGGTGTCTCCTACATTTCACGCAACAAACGCTTTGGAGCCTCCCTATTGGCCACCAAGCGCAAGACGCCGCGCCTCGACTTCAATACCGTGGTCGAGGTAAACTATAAGTTTTTCAAGAGTTCGAATCAATATTGTTTCTTGCAATACTACAACGGCTACGGCGAAAACCTTCTGTACTACAATCAGTTCAGAAGCCAACTGCGCATAGGGCTTGTCATTAAGCCGAAGCTGTTTAGCGAGTATTAATCAGCAAGCTGTTCCTCCCGGTTGCGATACTTCAGCGGTGTCGTGCCGGTGTGTTGGCGGAAGTAGCGCACGAACGTTGACGGTGTCTTGAAGTTGAGTTCTTCGGAAATCTGCAAGACAGTGGCCTGCGTCGTGCGTAGCTGCCGCTTTATGTTTAAGACGGTTACGTTGTTTATCCACTCCAGAATAGAGAGATGCGTCACATCCTTCACCATCGCAGTCAGATGCTTCGGCGTGACGCAAAGCTTGGAGGCGTAGAAGGCCACGCGGCGCTCCGTAGCGTAGTGTTGGGCCAAAAGTTCGAAGAAATCGTGTACGAGCACTTCCTTGCGCGTCGACGGGCGGGGCGACTCGGGGCGTACGTGTTCGATGTGGCTCACCATCAGCATCAGCAGCGAGAAGGCAAGGCCGCCGGTTATGGTACGTTCCAAGGCTTGGTTGCGGCTGTCGTCATCCTTCATAGCGTCGTGGCGACGAATCAGTTCGAGCAACGTATAGATTTCAGCCCGACTTTCGGCCGCAAAGATAGGGGCATACGGATTATGCTCGACAAGCTTCAGCAAGCGGTAGTCGACCGACTGCGACATCGAGGCCCAAAACTCGTCGGTATAGATGACCGCCTCAATAACCACATCCTCGGTGACCCGTTCGATGACAAACATGTGAATCGGAAGAATCGACAAAACATCGTCTTTTTGGAGCAGATAGGTCTCATAGTTGACCGTCACCTTTGCCGTCCCTTGTCGGCAAAAGCAGAGGAGCATCCCCTTTATGATGTGCATCGAGCTATCGTCGCTCCGCACATATTCGAGCAGATTTGGGATAAACATTCGTGTGTTGTCGAAAACGTTGCAGTTATAGGTTGTGGTTCGGACCATGTCGTGTGGTTTGGTTGGAGCATCAAATTTACGAATAAGACTATAAAGATTTGCGTAAAACAGCCCCGAATTAAGCATGCAAATGCTCTTCGCCACATTATCATATATCCCGACAACTGCAACCTGAAACACTGCGACAGCCGGCATGAAGATTCATATACGGCAGTCCGTATTTATGACAATGTTCTTATAAAATAGACCGTCAAGAATAATTATTCACTTATCGCCATATTTATCTTGCATTTTGCTTGAATAATAAAATTTATCATTACTTTTACGCAGAAAGTAATGATAAACGATTAGCGATATGTTAGCTTTTAAAGAAAATACTTTTTGGTGGCGCCCGATGCTTATTCTCCGACAGTAAGTATTGGCTATGCTTTGCCCCGAAGGGTGTCTTCGCATCGAAAGAGCGACACTGACCCGCGAGATACAAAAAGCCCGGCTCGATACTTGTCGAAGCCGGGCTTGTGCCTTTGATGATGTATCGGTGTGAATGCCGACATATTGCTCACCAACCACGACCGGCCCAAGGCAGCGGCTTCCGCCCCAAGCCTGTCGGCCAACTCAAGCGCTAAGACAACTATGGAAACGAAAGATAATTCCTCAACCGAGAGACGGTCGTACCTGGTCGACGACCGCGGATTCTACGGCGATTTCGGCGGTGCCTATATCCCCGAGATTCTCTATAAATGTGTCACCGACCTGCAACGCGCCTACCTCCCCGTGCTCGAAAGCGAGGAGTTTCGCCGCGAGTACGACGCCCTGCTTCGCGACTACGTAGGCCGCCCGTCGCCGCTCTACTTCTCGCCCTACCTTTCGCGTCGCTACGGCGCTCGCATCTACCTCAAGCGGGAAGACCTGAACCACACCGGCGCCCACAAAATCAACAACACCATCGGTCAGATTCTCCTTGCCCGCAAGATGGGAAAGAAACGCATCATTGCCGAGACGGGTGCGGGGCAGCACGGCGTTGCCACCGCCACGGTCTGCGCACTGATGGGGATGGAGTGTGTGGTCTATATGGGGAAAACCGACGTCGAACGCCAGCGCATCAACGTGCAGAAGATGGAGATGCTCGGAGCGCGCGTTGTGCCGGTGACGTCGGGCAACATGACCCTTAAGGATGCCACCAACGAAGCAATCCGCGACTGGTGTTGCCATCCGGCCGACACCTTCTACATCATCGGCTCCACCGTGGGGCCCCATCCTTACCCCGACATGGTGGCGCGCCTGCAATCGGTCATCAGCAAAGAGATCAAAGAGCAGCTCCTTGAAAAAGAGGGGCGCGACTATCCCGACTACCTCATCGCCTGCGTGGGAGGGGGGAGCAACGCCGCCGGCACCATCTACCATTATATCGACGACGAGCGGGTCCGCATTGTGCTGGCCGAAGCAGGGGGCGAAGGTATCGCCAGCGGCCACTCCGCCGCCACCATTCAGCTTGGTCGGCTCGGCGTGCTCCACGGCTCAAAGACCCTCGTGATGCAGAGCGAAGACGGCCAGATTGAAGAGCCTTACTCCATCTCGGCCGGACTCGACTATCCCGGCATCGGCCCCATGCATGCCAACCTCGCCGCCTCAGGGCGCGCCCGCGTCCTTGCCATCAACGACGATGAGGCCCTGCGCGCCGCCTTCGACCTGACCCGAGGCGAAGGAATCATCCCGGCGCTCGAGTCGGCCCACGCCTTGGGCGCACTCGAGAAGGTACGGTTTCAGCCCGACGACGTCGTGGTGCTCACCGTCTCCGGCCGCGGCGACAAAGATATGGAGACCTACCTTCGCCATCTTTAACCCCCTGTTTTGACCTTTAAAACGCATCCCTATGAGCACGTTTCACTATACCACCCGGTCGCGCCGCATGATGGCCGACCTGCTCACCCCCGTCGGTATCTACCTCAAGATTCGCGACCTCTATCCGCAGAGCGCCCTGCTCGAAAGCTCCGACTACCACGGTTCGGAAGGCGCCCTCTCCTTCATCGCCATGCAGCCCGTCGGCTCGTTTGCCGTCAACCGCGGGCTCGCCACGGCCACTTACCCCGATGGCTCGGTCAACGAGACGACGGTCGACGCCACGAACAGTGTCAGCACGCTGCTCGACAGCTTCGTCCACGACTTCCACGTATCGGGCGACAACGCCGACCGCGTCGGCATGATGGGCTATTCGTCGTTCAACATCGTGCAGTATCTCGACAATATCGCCATCCGCCAAAGCCGATGCGACGAGAACGACGCCCCCGACATGCTCTACATTCTCTTCAAATACCTGCTCATCTTCGACCATTTCCGCAACGAGCTGACTCTCGTAGAGCTGCTCTGCGATGGGGAGACCGACAGCCTCGATGCCTTGGTGCAGACGCTTGCTGGCCGCAACGTGGCGACCTACGCCTTT
>X1_Eurasian_Beaver__coassemble_197_pt1 | contig 10356 bp, 2 predicted proteins | sample X1_Eurasian_Beaver__metabat2_low_PE_008 | metagenome-assembled genome bin X1_Eurasian_Beaver | reverse complement strand
TGCTCGGCATCCCGTCGGTCGACGCCTCGGGCGTAGCCTATCCGATTATCTGCGCCAACGGCAAGGTCTACGAGTTCTCGACCACCGAAGGGGCCATCGTCAAGCCTTCGAAGCTCCCTTACACCTATGCGCAAAACATGATTGTGCGCGACGCCGGCTCCGGCTGGAGCTTCGAGATTATCCTTTGGGACAGCGAGATCAATGCCCTCTGCGAAATCTACAACGGCTACGGCCCTTACTTCTGTAGCAAGAACTACCACCAGACGCGCGCTACCTGCACCGGCACGGCCAACTACTTCAACGGCAAGACCTTCAAGCGGATGACCCTCGTGCGCAAGACCAAGGCCCAACTCGCCACGAGCAGCCCCGAAATCATCGTCCTGGCCGCCGCCAACGCCTCGCTGACGCAAAAGGTGATTCTCAACTCCGCCTTCTGGACCTACAACTCCGACCTGGCCGAGACCACCCTCACCGACAACGGCGGCTTCAAGCTGGCCTGCATGGGCACCTGCCCAATCACCGAGTCGACGCCGGTCATCGCCAACCAGACCTACTACTCGCTTCTCTTTGCCGACGGCAATAAGGTGCGTCGTTGGAACTATACCTCCACGGCGCTCATCACGGCTGCCGACGTCCTCGCCACGGTGGGCACGTCATCAGCAGTCATCACCGCCTTCGAGATGAGCTCCGACCATACGAAGACCTACGTCTGCTTCTACGAGCCGGAGCAATCGGGCAAGAACGGCAGCATGTGGGTGATTGATACCGACAAGGGGACCATCCTCGAGAAATACGACAACATCTGTTATCGCCCGGTGAAGGTGATTTACAAGAATAAATAAGGATTAAGTGCAAACGACGAATGCCGCCCCAAAGAAGCTTCGACTTCATTGGGACGGCATTTTAGTTTCAATGGGATGAAACTGGAGTTTCATTGGGATGGAACTCGAATCTCAATAGGATGAGACGCGAGTCTCACCGGGACGAAATTTACAAAAGATGGAAAGGCTCTGATAAAAACAAAGAAGGCTGCGCCCGCCACGGACACAGCCTTTTTCCATATCATTCGGAACGATAAATATCAATCCAAGTACTTAGCCAACGTCTCTTCGAGCTCGTTGCCGCGGAGGTTCTTGGCTACGATTTTGCCCTCTTTGTCGATGAGGAGCGTAGAAGGGATAGAGCGGATGCCGTAGACTTCGCCGGCGAGGCACTTCCAACCTTTGAGGTCAGACATCTGCGGCCAAGTGATGCCGAGCTCTTCGACACCTTTAGCCCACGCTTCTTTGTTGTCGTCGAACGATACACCCACGATTTCGAAACCTTTGTCGGCATATTTCTTGTAAGCCTCCACGAGGTTTGGCATTTCGCGACGGCAAGGGCCGCACCACGATGCCCAGAAGTCAACGAGCACATACTTGTCTTTGCCCACGAAGTCCGAGAGCGAGATGGTCTGGCCATCGAGGCTCTGCATCGTGAGGTTGGTATATTCGGCGCCGATTGCGCTTCGACGCTGAGCGGCGATATAGTTGTCGACCTTCTGCATCAGTGGCGAGTCTTTAAACTCCGGCGTAGCGTTGGCGAGGAATCCCTCAACTTCCTCCATTGACATTTCAGGGAGCGAGTTCGAGAGGATAAAGAGGCCGGCGAGGTTGTTGGTGTTGTTGGCCACAAAGACGCTGTCGAAGCGGCGGTTGATCCAGCTGATTGAGTCGTAAGAAGCCATGATTTCTTGCGCCATCTCCGGAGTAAGGGTCTTGTCGGCTTCAGCGTTGCGATAGCGGCTGACGAGGTCGGCCTGCTTTTGCTGCTGACGGGCAACGAAGCCGTAGAATACCTGGAGCGAGTCGTTGCTCTGCGTGCCGCCGAGTTCTACTTGTTCGCCGAGCGTCACGTTGATATCACCTTTCTCGAGGATGAGGCTGACCGGACGCTGCTGACGGTTGTTCGTCTCGATACGGGCGAGAAGCGGTTTTTCGGCCACCCCTTTGAATTCGAATTTGCCGTTCATCACCGTGGTGCTGTCTACCGTTTTCTGAAATTGAGCGTCGTCGTCGAGCGTACGCAGGTAGAGCGTCTGTCCGTTGAGTTCTTCCGGAGCCGAGCCGGTGATGTGGTAGCTCGGTGTGTTCGAGCAGGCCGCGGCCAAAAGTCCGCAAGCCGCGATTGACAATAGTTTACGCATATCTGGTAGTTTATTAATTTTATTCGCAAAGGTATTAATAGATATTTAATATCGCTCAAAAAGAGATGTTTATTTCAAGTCTTCCGCCGAATTTTCGACCCGAAAGCGCACTTTCTTCGTCGTGCCGGCGTCGTCGACGAGCGTCAGCGTATGCGCGCCCGGCGTCAGCTCGGGTGCCAGCTCGTGGACAAAGGTGGTCTGCCCCAGATACTCCTCGTCGAGGTGCCAGAAGATGGTGGCGTCGGCGCGGGCGTGAGCCGCCCGAAAGACTGCCTTTTCCCTGTCGGCTCGAAACCCCTTCGGCAGGTAGATGATGGCGCCTTGGGTGGGGTAGATGAGGTCGAGTGGGTCGGCCTCGCCGCCACAGCCGGGGAGCATTGGCGGGAGTGGTTCGTAGGTGGCGTCGGCCTGGCGGTAGAAGTAGGCTTCGGAGGCGGGGAGCACGAAGAGGTTCACTTTCTGCGCCATCGAGCGCGGGTAGCAACCGGGCTCCACGCGGTAGCGGCCCGTGGCATCGAGCCAGACGCTGCGGTGGTACGGACAGCGGGGTGCCTCCCATCCGGCGGCGGGCACGAGCAGTGTGTCGGCATCGTCGCAGTAAGGGCCTGCGCGGAAACCGCTGCGGCGGCAGACGGCTACCTCCGCCTCGTCGCTCATCGGCTCAGCGAACCATCCCGACTGCGGCAGCAGCGAGAAGGCATCGAAGAGGATAGGCGCGGCATAGCCCACGCCGCTTAGTCCCGCACGGCCCTCGCCCGTGGCGTTGCCCACCCAGACGCCCACTGCATAGCGCGGCGTGAACCCTACGGCCCAAGCGTCGCGCGCGCCGTAGCTCGTGCCGGTCTTCCACGCCACGCGCTTCATGCCGGCAAACGATTCCCAGTCGGCTTCCTCCTCGGGGCGGTTGAGCGCCGCCATAGCCTCCACGGTGTGCCACAGGGCCCCTTGCGAGAGCGGCGGCCGATAGCCTTCGGGGCGATTGGCAGGGAGCGGGGCGTCGGCCAGCGGCGTGAGCTCGGCTATCGGCGTGTAGCGGATGGAGTCGGGCTGAAGGATGCGGGCCAGCGAGGCGTAGAGCGAGGTGATGTTGTCCAAGCGACACTCGGCTCCGCCCAAAATGAGCGAGAGACCGTAATGGTCGGCGCCGTAGCGAAGCGTCGACATGCCGCACGCTTGGAGCAATCGGGTGAAGCGGGCGTAGTCGTACTGCTTCAAAAGGCGCACCATCGGCACGTTGAGGCTTCGCGTAAGAGCCTCGTCGGCCGCTACGACGCCGCGAAACCGGCGATTGTAGTTTTGCGGGGCAAAGCCCTTATGGTAGAAGGGGATGTCGGGCACGAGCTGATGAGGCAGCAGGCGGCCGTCGTCGAGCATGGCGGCATAAAGCATCGGCTTCAACAGGCTTCCGGTGCTCCGCTCGGCGGTGATCATGTCCACTTGTCGGCCCGAGGCGGCGGGGTCGTCGTCGGTGGGGTTGCCGATGTAGGCAAGGATGCGGTTCGAGCGCACGTCGCCCACCAGGATAGCCAAGTTCGAAAGATAGTTGGCGCGGTAGTTGGCGGCATAGCGGTCGGCTATCTCCAGGAGGGAGCGTTGCAGGGCGGGGTCGATGGTGGTGCGAATAAAGCCGTGGCGGCCGGCGGCGGTGAGGCGGTCGAGCAGGTGAGGGGCGAGGCGGGGGAGGGGTTGAGGGCGGTCGGGGAGCGGTTCGGCCATCGCCGCTTCGAGCGATATCTCGTCGAAAGCTCCCTCACGGCAAAGGCGGCGGAGCAGGTCGTCGCGCTTGGCGCGCAGGGCGTCGCGGTTGCGCCCCGGGTGGATCAGTGCCGGTGCATTGGGCAGCACGGCGAGCGTGGCGTATTCGGCCCACGAGAGCGAGCCGAGCGGGCGGCCATAGTAACGCCAGGCGGCCGTCTCGGCGCCTACGGTATTACCGCCAAAGGGTGCATGCGAGAGGTAGAGCCGCAGTATCTCCTCCTTGCTGTAGCTTAGTTCGAGGCGCAGGGCAAGCACAGCCTCGACAATCTTCTCGCCGACGGTGCGCGGCGCGCCGGGGCGCATGAGGCGCACGGTCTGCATCGTCAGCGTGCTGCCGCCGCTTACTACTTCGCCGCGCGTCAGATTGAGCCAAAGGGCTCGCCCCAAGGCAAGGGGGTCGACGCCCGGATGCCATCGGAAGCGCTTGTCTTCGAAGGTGATGAGCGCCCGTTCGAGCTCGGGCGGCACGGCCCTCATTTCGGGGAATCGCCACTGCCCGTCGGCTGCGATGCGGGCGCCGAGCAATGACGAGTCGGCCGCCAGCAACACGTCGCTTACGGGCGTCGTGAAGAGCGGTCGCGGCAGGCAGAGCCAGAAGAGCAATAGGACAAAAACGGCCCCGCTGAGCACCATCTGTTGCCCCAGCGAGAGCGGTCGGGAGCGGAGCCGAGCCAGCAGCCGACCGTTCCAAACGTGCGATTTCTTGACCAATACGTTGCTCATTATTGGTTATTAAGAATTATTTGATTCACAAATTGTTTTTGCATATAAACTTATTGTAAATTTATGAATTAATTTGAGGGAACTGACGAAAAGAATAAAGATATTTGAAAAACATTGTGGCGCAAAGATTGTCATACCTCTATAATCTCTCAAAGAGAAAGCATATACTGAACCCGTATGTTTGCTATGAAAGCTAATTTATTGCAGTTGTTTCTGCTGTCGGTATTCGTCCTGCTGACAGCTTCTTGCGGTGATAATTCTGAACTCGGACGAATGCCGGTCAACAACTATGTCGACAAATTCACCACCGGCATTATTGGTCGCGACGAAGCCATCGAAGTGGTTTTGTGCGACGCCGTGCCCCCTGAATATCAGACTCCCCAATACCTGGCCGAAGCCTTCAGTATCTCGCCGCGCGTCGACGGAAAGCTGAGCGTCACGGACGACCATATCCTGACGTTTCGACCTACCCAACTCCTTGAGCCGGGCACACGCTACACCATCACGTGGCGTATCGACCACTTCTTCAAGACCGACCGCCAGAACAAGAAATTCAAGTTTCGCGTGCGTACGATGACGCCCGACGTCAGCCTGAAACTGACGGAGTTTAACGTCAATCCGCACACCACGAACGACACCGTCTACGAATGGAAATGCACGCTCCTGCTCTCCGACCTGGCCGACAGCGCCACCGTGCATAACCTGCTCGACTTCAGCCTCCCGGTCGACATCCGCTGGGAGCATGCCACCCTTGCCCGCGCTTACGACTTCACGCTCTCGCTCCGAAAGCCGCTTGCCAAGCGGAGCGAGCTGGTAGTGACGAGCCGCGCCTTTGAGGGCTATCCGAAGAAGACGTTGGCTCGGCTCGACGTGCCGGCCAAAGGCGACTTCGACCTCTACGATATCACCCCGGGGAGCGAAGGGCGCGACTACCTCTGCCTCAGCTTTACGCGCAACCTCGACCCCCGACAAGACGTGCGGGGCCTCATAACGGTCGACCCCGGCAAAGACGCCAGCTTCTCGATTGAAGACAACAAGGTCTACGTCTGGTTTGAAGAGAAGGGGGGCAAGGCGCGCACCGTCAGGGTACGCGACGGCATCCGCTCGCTCTTTGGCGACCGCCGGCTCGTGTGCGACAAGAGTCGCCCCGAACACTACCGCCGTACGCTGACCTTCGAGAATAACTATCCCGACCTGCAATTTGTGGGCGAAGGGGGCATCGTGCCGAGTTCCGACGAGATGCTCATCCCGTTTACCGCCACCTATCTGCGCGGCGTCATCGTGCGCGTGGTGCGAGTCTACGAGAACAATATGGGGCAGTTTCTGCAATTTAATAACCTCGATACCGACGTCGAGATGGCGGCTGTGGGCGAATTGCTCTGTCGCAAGCTGCTCTTTCTCGACGAGCAGGGCAACTACGACTTGCTGGGCAAGAACGTCTTCGCGCTCGACCTCAAAAAGCTGATCGAGCCGGAGCCGGGCGCGCTCTACCACGTCATCCTCTCCTATAACTACGAGCTCTCGGCCTACCCGATAGAGGGGGCCGTAAAGAAAACGAAGAAGCAGCTCTACGAAGAGAGCCTCGACCTCGAAGTGCAGGAGAAAGCCGCCTACGACGACGGTTCGCGCTACTGCTGGTTTTCCGACCAGAGCTGGGACGGCTACCGATGGGACGAGCGCAACAACCCCGCCTCGCCGTCGTACTACGTCAATCGCCAAGTGTCGAAAAACGTGCTCCACTCCGACCTCGGCCTTATCGCCAAGCGGGGCGACCGCGGCAAAATGCTTGTGGCGGTCAATAACATCAAGACCGGCAAACCGATGGGCGACGTCGAAGTGGCCGTCTACAACTTCCAGAATCAGCTTATCGAGAAGAAGACGACGTGGGACAACGGCACCGTCGAATTCCTCCCGCGCGAGCGCGAACCCTACTACATCATCGCCCGCAAGGACGAGCAGCGCGGCTACCTGCGTCTGGCCAAGAGCGACGCCCTGTCGATGAGCGCATTTGATGTGGGCGGCGAGCAGGTGGTCAACGGAACGAAGGGCTTCCTCTATACCGACCGCGGCGTCTACAACCCCGGCGATACCATCTTCCTCAGTTTCATCCTCAACCACCTCTACGACGACCTGCCGAAGCAACACCCGGTGACGCTCGACCTCTACAATCCCGCCGGGCAGCTCACTTGGCACAAGACGCTCGCCACCAACGACGGCGGCATCTACGTCTTCCGCCCCGTGACCGCTTCCGACGCAATGACCGGCGTATGGCGCGGTGTGGTGACGGTGGGCGGCGTCACGTTCGACAAGCGCATCCGCATCGAGACCATCAAGCCAAACCGACTCAGCATCGACCTCACCTTCGCCGGCAAGCTCCTGAGTCGCGATGCCGAGACCGAAGCCTCGCTTCACGCGCAATGGCTCACCGGAGCGACCGCCACCAATCTTAAGTACGACATTACGGCCACCTTCTCATCGGTCCCGACCGAGTTTAAAGGCTACGAAGGGTATGCCTTCGACGACCCGACCCGCACTTTTGCCCCGACCGACGTGCTCTTCCAGAAAGGGCGGCTCGACGATAAGGGCAACGCCACCATCAAGCAGCGACTCGCCGTGGGCGCCGCCGCACCGGGTATGCTCAAGACACAGTTCCTCACGAAAGTCTACGAGGATGGCGGCGAGCCGAGCTACAGCTCGACCGTCATCGGCTATTCACCGTTCCGCAGCTACGTCGGCATCCACTCGCCCGAAAAAGAGGGCGAGCCGCTGCTGACCGGCGCCGACCACAGCTTCGACCTTGCCACCGTCATGGCCAACGGCACTGCTGCCGCCAACCGGACGGTGAAAGTTCAGATGTATCGCGTCGAATGGTATTGGTGGTGGAACGCCGATCTCTCGGCCGTGGCCAACTACGTCTCCTCGAGCTACTACCAACCGGTACGCCAAGCCGAAGTGATCACCAACGCCCGCGGACGGGGCCGCTTCACGGTCAATATGCCCGACAGCGAGTGGGGCGCCTATTACATCCGCGTGAGCGATAGCGAGAGCGGCCACGTCAGCGGCCTGCTGGCTTACTTCGACAACGCCGACTGGTACGACCGCAATCCGAACGTCGACAACCAAGCCACGCTCCTCCAGATCACGACCGACAAAGAGAGCTACGAGCCGGGCGAAGAGGTGCGCGTGACGTTCCCTTCGACCGCCAAGAGCCATGCCCTCGTGGCCGTTGAGGCGAGCGGAGGAATCCTCGATCATCACATGATCGAATGCACCGACCGTCAGACCACCTTCACCTTTGAAGCCACCGCTCCGATGCAGCCAAACGCTTACGTAGGCGTCACGCTCATCAACCCGTACGATGACACCCGCAGCGACCTGCCGCTCCGCCTCTACGGCGTAGTGCCGGTGACGGTGCGCGCCGCCAACTCGAAGCTCGAACCGGTCATCAAGGCTCCAGCCGAAATCAAGCCGCTCAGCCGATGCCACATCACCGTCAGCGAAAAGAGCGGCTACCCGATGACGTTCACGCTCGCCGTGGTCGACGAGGGTCTGCTCGAGCTGACCAACTTCAAGACGCCGTCGCCGTGGGATGCCTTCTTTGCCAAAGAAGCGCTCGGCATCCGCACATGGGACCTCTATAAATACGTGCTCGGCGCCTACGGCGGCCCTATCGAGCGCATCTTCAGCATCGGCGGCGACGACGCCCTCACGCGCGGCCCGAAGGCGGTCGAAAACCGCTTCAAGCCGGTGGTGCGCTTCATCGGTCCGATCACGTTGCCGCGAGGCGGACAGAAGACCATCAGTTTCACCATGCCGGAGTATGTAGGCAAGGTGCGCTGCATGGTGGTCGCCGCCAACAAATATCAGTATGGCCACGCCGATTGCGACGTGGTGGTGAGCCAGCCGCTCATGGCGCTCGGCTCCATCCCCGCCTCACTTGCGCCCGACGATGAGATGCTTCTGCCGGTGACTCTCTTTGCGATGAAAGACGGCATGGGCCCGATCAGCGTGACGCTCAAAGCGAGCCGCCAGCTCGACATTGTCGGCCCCGCCACGCAGACGGTCGAAATCCCGCGGGCGGGCTCGAAGGTGGCATGGTTCAAGCTGAAGGCCAAGAGCAAGGCGGGTGCCGTGCAGGTCGTTGCCACCGCCACGTGTGGCTCGGAAAAGGCCATCTGGACGGGCGAGTCGGCTGTCAACTCGCCGATGAAGCGCGTCGTCCGCGCCAACGAGCTGGTGCTCGGCCCGGGCGAAAGCTGTGTGGCGGCGCTGATGCCGTTTGGCCTCGAGGGGTCGAACTATGGTGTGCTGAAAGTGTCGGGCGTGAAAATCCCGCACATCAACAATATCAACAACATTATGAGCATCGAGCCAACCGACGGCTTGGGGCAGCTCATGGCCAAGGCCTTTGCGCTGATGACGCTGCCGCGCATCGTCGACTATACGCCTGAGCGACTCGAAAAGATGGAGGCCCAGCTACGCCTCATCAACACCCGTTTGCAGAGCTATCGCGTGCCGGGCGGCGGCTTCGCCCTCTGGCCGGGAGGCACGTCGGTCAACGCTTGGAACACCATCTACGCCTACCTCTACCTCATCAATGCCGAGAAGAGCGGTTACGTCCTTCCGCACGAGATTCTCCGCACGACCCGAGCCTATCTGGGTCGCATCGCCCGCGAGTGGACGCCGCAACAGTCGCCTACGCTCGCCCAAGAGGAGATTCATCAGGCCTTCCGCCTCTTCGCCTTGGCCTACGACGGTTTCCCTGAGCGCGGCGCTATGAATCGCCTGCGCCAAATCAAGGATCTTCCCGCTACGGCGCGCCTTTTCCTGGCCTCGGCCTACGCGTTCGAGAATCAGACCATCGCCCGCGAGCAGGTAGAGATTGCCGGGCAGATGCCGATTAAGCCGTTCCTCACTCCGGGCTTCTACGATGCCGTGCGCCTCCAGACCTACGAGCTCGTAGGCTACCAAAAGCAGGCGCTCGACGTGATTCGCTCGATGAGCGCCGACCAGTGGACTAACGTTCGCCCGAATACATTCGAAGGCGCATTTAGCCTTATCGGCCTTGTCTACTATTATATCGACTATCCGCCGATAAAGAATATCAACTTCGACTTGGCCATCAACGGCCGTACGGAGCATATCGACATCGACAAGATGTCGTGGGTGATGCGGCGCGATACGCTGACCCGACCGGTGAAGGCCCTCATTACCAGCCGTACCGGCGGCACCCTCTACGTCGACACCTCGGTGAGCGGTATCCCGACCGAACACGACGATGCGGCCACCGCCAACGGCTTCAGCGTCAAGGCGACGTTCACGACGCTCGGCGGCGTCCCGGTCAACGAGAAGAAGCTCGCTCAGGGCGACAACTTCATCTACCGCGTGACGGTGACCAACAACTCGGGCGTTGAGGTGCGCGACATCGTGGTCGAACAGCCGGTAGCCTCGGGATGGACCATCGTCAACACCCGCCTCTTGAACGACAACAGCCGTTACCCGGCCGGTGTGACCTACCAGGACATCCGCGACGTGCGCCTGACGAGCTACATCGCCTCGATTGCGCCTAACCAGAGCATCACCATCCCGATCTCGCTTACCGCCTCCTACGCCGGTACCTACTACCTGACCGGTGCCTCGGCCTATAATATCTACACCACGCAGTTCTCCGGCTCGACAGCCGGCGAGAC
>X1_Eurasian_Beaver__coassemble_193_pt1 | contig 10494 bp, 10 predicted proteins | sample X1_Eurasian_Beaver__metabat2_low_PE_008 | metagenome-assembled genome bin X1_Eurasian_Beaver | reverse complement strand
TTTGTTTGATGACACAAATATAAGGCTATTTTTATAAATGTATCCCCGAAACAAATATTTTTTTCAGAAAAAAGTCACTTTTTACTCTTCCTCGCCATCTACGCGGAAAAAGCTGAAGTTGACGCTGCCGTAGGTGCGGAGCTCGACGAACTGCGGCAGGTGCGTAAAGTCGTTCTTGCGCGAGTGTTCGAGCACGAAGAGACCGTCGTCGGCCAAGAGGCCATGCTCAAAGATGAGCTCGGGGATCGATTCGAGCTCGGGCAGGTCGTAAGGCGGATCGGCAAAGATAAAGTCGAACTTCTCGCGGCTCGACGAGATGAAGCGGAAGACGTCGCCTTTGATTGGGACGAGGTTCTCATCCTTCAGTTCGCGCGCCACCTTCTTGATGAAGTCATACTGCGTGGCATGCTTCTCGACGCATACCACCTCGGCGGCTCCGCGTGAGAGGAGTTCGAAAGTGATGGCCCCGGTGCCGGCAAAAAGGTCGAGCGCCTTGATGCCTTCGAAATCGATTTGGTTGTTGAGGACGTTGAAGAGATTCTCGCGTGCAAAGTCGGTGGTCGGGCGGGCCGTGATGTTCTTGGGCACGTCGAAACGGCGACGGCGATATTTTCCGCTGATTATTCGCATAAAGGAAGTACGATAAGGTCGAAGGGCGCTTTGAGGCTCTCCTGACCGATGTTAAACATTTGTGCCGGAAATTTCACCGGCGAAACCTTGGCAATATACTTGCTCAAGAGGCGCGTCATCTCGGCGGTCTGCGCGCGGCTTCCGGCCAGATGGAGAGTGTCGACCTGCTGGCTCATCGCAAGGCTCTTCCACGTGGCGAGCACGTAGTAGGCGGCGTCGTTGATGTAGCGGAAGCGGTAGCTGTTGGCCAGCCGCAGCCGCCCTTTGCCGTAGCAGAGGATGTCGATCATGCCGCCCGAGAGTTGGCAAATCATCTTGTCGGTGTTGCCTTGGCGACTCTTGATGGCGAAGTATTCGCTGAGGACGCTCATGTGATGCCTGAAGCGGGCTTCGGGAAACGTGCGGCAGAGAAAGCCGTAGAGCGCCTCATCAATACCATAAACGCATCGGGCGCCGGTATGTTCGAGCAAATCGACCAGAATCTTCTCCGGCGCGGGCTGGAGCGTGAATCGGTACCACTCGGGCGCCGACTCGGCCCCGTAGAGCTCGCTCGGGATAAAGGTGAAGCGGGTCGAAGCCACTACGATCTCCACCCGTCGGTACGGTTGCAGCAGCTCTTCGTGTTGCAAGACGTACTCCTCGAGTGCGGCCAAGTAAGCAGCGCTGTGGGCCTGATCGGCTGCTGCCGAGGCAAACGGCGCTTCGCGGTAGACGAACGAGTTGTCGACCGCCATCGAGTGGGTAGAAAAAGAAAATCCATCCGGCGCGAGCCGGATGGATAGTGTAAAGTCTTTCTGATTGTCGTAATCCATACAAATTACTCCCAGTTGCCGGCATTGTTGTTCGGCTCGAGGATTGAGCCCACCTGCAAGCCCGGATATTTGTCGGTCTTCACAGCCTTGTCGGTCAAGTTGACGATTTCCTGATGGTCGAGGCCATTGAGGTACACAGAGTACGGAGTTTTTGCTTCGAACAGCTTCATGACATAACCTGAAGCGTTGAGAATTTCGCCCGTAGCCATCTCGAACTGCGCCGTACCGTTAGAGAACGGGATATAGCGCAATGAGTCCGGATTGATGCGCATACCGAAGATGGTGTCGACAACGTTAACGAAGATCGTGTCGCGACGGAAGTTTTCGAGACCGTTTTTAGCGATTTCGTCAGCCTTACCGCGCTTAATGATTTCCATAGCCTTCTGTTCGGTCAAGCCGGCTTCGAGCTGAACGTCAGTCAAAGAACCCACTTTAACAACGAAAGGCAGTTTGCCGTGTTTCACAAAGTCGATGAGCGTGTCGAAGCTTGCCGTGTATGCACCATTCAAGTTACGATACTCGATCTGCGCTTTGCGGATGTTAATCAGTCGCTGAATCGTTGCTTTGTCACGAATAGCCTTCTGTTCGTCAAAACGGATAGGGCCCATGATACTTTCGACGCACAAGTAGGTCATCAAGACAATAGCACCGAGCATTAAAATTTGAAATAAATACTTCATGGCTGAATATTTGTTGTTTTTTGATTGTTTCTTCGGGCAAATTTAAAAAGAAAAATTGTACTCACTATATTTAAGGTCATTTTTATCTTATTATTTTTATGAATAAAGAGCAATTAAAAGCATATTTGGTCGGAAACATCCCGTTTACCCCCAATTTTCAGCAGGATGAACTACTGGATTGGTTGGTTCGGTTCGTCCTGACCGACCGGCAGGAGGCGATGTTTCTGCTACAAGGATATGCCGGGACGGGGAAGACTTCGATAGTGGGCGCGCTGGTCAAGACGCTGACTCAGCTCGGACGTAAATGCGTCCTGCTGGCCCCGACGGGCCGTGCGGCCAAGGTGTTTGCCGGTTATTCGGGCCACCCCGCCTTCACTATCCATAAGAAAATCTACCGTCAGCGCCGTTTCTCGGCCGAGATGGAGGGATTCCAGACGGCCGACAACCTGATGAAACATACGCTTTTCATCGTCGACGAGGCCTCGATGATCTCCAACTCGAGCGAAGGCTCGGCTTTCGGCACCGGGCATCTGCTCGACGACTTGGTGGAATACGTCTACGCCGGCGAGGGATGTCGGCTGCTGGTGATGGGCGACGTGGGGCAGCTTCCTCCCGTGGGGCAGACCGAGAGCCCGGCGCTGCAGCCCGCCACCTACCGATCGATGGGGCTCGCCGTCGGGGCCTGCCAGCTCACCGAAGTGGCTCGCCAAGCGGCCGACTCGGGTATTCTGCTCAACGCCACACGACTGCGCGAGGTGATGGCACAAGGGGAGCCCTACGGCCTGCCGCATCTCATCGTCGAGGGTCTGAAAGATGTGCGCCGCATCTACGGCATGGAGCTCATCGAGGAAATCGAGAGTGCCTACCAGCGCGACGGACTCGAGGAGACCATCATCATCACGCGCTCCAACAAGCGAGCAATCCAATTTAACAACGGGGTGCGTAATCAGGTGCTCGACCGCGAATCGGAGCTCGAAGCGGGCGACCGGCTTTTGATTGCCAAAAACAATTACCATTGGGGGCGCGAGGTGAAGGGGCTCGACTTCATCGCCAACGGCGACATCGTCGAGGTAAAGCGTGTGCGCCGCACGCAGGAGCTCTACGGCTTCCGCTTTGCCGACGTCGAGGTGATCTTTCCCGACTACGACTACGAGGTGGAGGTCAAGGTCCTCCTCGATACGCTTCAGAGCGAGGCTCCGGCGCTCACTGCCCAGCAGCAGCAACGGCTCTTCGAAGAGGTATGGCTCGACTATGAGGAGATTCCGACGCAACGCGAGCGGATGAAGGCGGTCAAAGTCGATCCTTTCTTCAATGCCTTGCAGGTGAAGTATGCCTATGGCGTGACGTGCCACAAGGCACAGGGGGGCCAGTGGAAGAATGTCTTCCTCGACATGGCTTTTATTAGCGCCGAGCATCTCGGACTCGACTTCTACCGCTGGCACTATACGGCCTTTACGCGCGCTACAGAGCGCGTCTTCCTGGTCAATATCTCCGACGAGCTGATTGAGGGAGGGGAGTAGGAGCATCTCTGAACTCCATTGTCGTCGCAGCGGGAGATTCTCGCTGCAATCCATCGCTCCTACTTCTCCGCCTTCTTTTATCGGATTCGCTCCAACGTTTCAAATACGAAGCCGAACGGATGGCGGTCGTCGACCGGATGCAATTCGCGGCTCACTTCGCGCCATTCCTCCTTATTAATAGTCGGGAAGAAGGTGTCGGCCTTGGCAAACGTATGGTCGATGCGCGTCAGGTAAAGGCGGTCGGCAAGCGGAAGGGCTTGATTGTAGATACTCCCCCCTCCTATTATAAACAGTTCGCGCTCGGGCCGTGCTTGGGAAACAACCGACGAAGGCTCGCAAGCGACAGCAGAAGGCTCGGCTGAGGTTGTGATTGGGGCTTCTATCTCCAGTTCGCGAGCAAGGGCAAGTGCCTCATCGAGCGAACCGACCACGTGCGCTCCCGGCAAGGCAAGCGCGGCATTGCGGCTGACTACAATATTAACACGGTTGGGAAGCGCACCATTGGGGAGCGAATCGAACGTCTTGCGCCCCATCACCACGGTGTGACCCGAGGTGAGGCGCTTGAAATGCTTGAGGTCGTCGGGCAGGTAACACAGCAGGTCGCCCGAGGCGCCGATGCCGCCCGCGGCGTCGACGGCTACGATGATTGAAATCTTTGTCATACAGCAACTTCTCCTTTAATATGTGGATGCGGGTCGTAGCCTTCGAGCGTAAAGTCGTCGTAATCGAAGGCGAAGAGGTCTTTCACCTCGGGGTTGAGCTTCATCTGCGGAAGCGGTCGCGGCTCGCGCGTGAGCTGAAGGCGCACCTGATCCATATGATTCGAATAGATATGGGCATCGCCGAGCGTATGGACGAACTCGCCCGGACGCAAGCCGGTGACCTGAGCCATCATCAGCAGGAGCAGAGCGTAGGAGGCGATGTTGAACGGCACGCCAAGGAAAATGTCGGCGCTGCGCTGGTAAAGCTGCAAGCTGAGCCGACCGTCGGCCACGTAGAACTGGAAAAAGGCATGGCAGGGCGGGAGCTTCATATCGGGCAGGTCGGCCACATTCCACGCGCTGACGATGATACGGCGTGAGTCGGGGTTGTGTCGGATAGTGTCGATAGCTTCGGCTATTTGGTCGATATGGCCGCCGCTATAGTCGGGCCATGAGCGCCACTGATAGCCGTAGATATGGCCCAAGTCGCCGTTGGCGTCGGCCCATTCGTTCCAGATGCGCACGCCGTGTTCTTGCAGATACTTCACGTTGGTATCGCCGCGCAAGAACCAGAGCAGCTCGTAGATGATGGATTTGAGATGGAGCTTTTTGGTGGTCACCAAGGGGAATCCTTGGGAGAGGTCGAAGCGCATCTGGTGGCCAAAGACACTCAAGGTGCCGGTGCCGGTGCGGTCTTCTTTATAGGTGCCCTCGGCGAGGACACGTCGGAGCAGGTCGAGATATTGCTTCATAGCATCGGGGTTTCTGATTGGACTGATGCAAAGTTAAGCGTAAAGCGGGTGCGCCATTCAAAATTAACTGATATAAAAGCTTATTTCTATTGCCAATTTGGGGAGTTCTCTATCTTTGCCGTCAGTATTCACAGCATCTTATCACAGTAAATTCATGGAATCCATAAAAGAGATATTTCGAATCGGACGCGGTCCGTCGAGCAGCCATACGATGGGCCCGAAGCGTGCGGCCGAGCAGTTTCTGGAGATGAGCCAAGGGGCGGCGAGCTTTCGCGTGACGCTCTACGGCAGCCTTGCCGCCACCGGCAAGGGGCATATGACCGACGTAGCCATCCTCGACGTGCTCACTCCGGTAGCGCCGGTTGAGCTGCTTTGGGAGCCGAAGGTGTTTCTCCCCTACCACCCCAACGGCATGCGCTTCGAAGCGCTCGACGCCGACGGGGCGGTCGTAAAAGAGTGGGTCATCTACAGCATCGGCGGCGGCGCGCTGGCCAATGAGGAGACCGAGGCGGCCGGCGTCGAGCAGGTCTATCCGATGAACACGCTCCACGACATCCAGGAGTGGTGCGAGGAGCACGGTTGCAGCTATTGGGAGTATGTCGAGAAACACGAAGGCCCCGAGATTTGGGAGTATCTGGCCAAGGTGTGGGACGTGATGGAACGCGCCGTCGAGCGCGGCATCGAAGCCGAGGGCGTATTGCCCGGCGGGCTCGGATTGCGCCGTAAAGCCTCCGACTATCTTATCCGCGCCCGCGGCTATAAAGACTCGATGAAGAGCCGCGGCCTGCTCTACGCCTACGCGCTGGCCACCTCCGAAGAGAATGCCGGGGGCGGCGAGATCTGCACGGCGCCTACTTGCGGTTCGTGCGGCGTAGTGCCGGGAGTGCTCTATTATCTGAAGCAGTCGCGCGAATTTAAGGACTCACGCATCCTGCGCGCACTGGCCACGGCGGGCCTCATCGGTAGCGTCGTGCGCCACAATGCTTCCGTCTCCGGAGCCCAAGTGGGCTGTCAGGGCGAGGTGGGCGTGGCTTGCGCCATGGCCGCTGCAGCAGCGTGTCAGCTATTCGGCGGGACCCCGGCACAGATCGAATACGCCGCCGAGATGGGCCTTGAGCATCACCTCGGGCTGACGTGCGACCCGATTTGCGGCCTCGTACAGATCCCTTGTATCGAACGAAACGCCTACGCCGCCGCTCGTGCGCTCGACTGCAACGTCTTCTCGACGTTCTCCGACGGACGCCATCGCGTCAGCTTCGACAAGGTGGTGGAAGTAATGCGCCAGACAGGCCACGACCTGCCGAGCCTCTATAAGGAGACCTCCGAGGGTGGATTGGCAAAGAACTATTATCGCAAAGGATTGGGCGATCAGCCGGATTGATAATGAAAGAATGATAGAACGGGCGAGTAAGGACGATGAAGCGAAGCGGGAATCGCCCCTACTCGCCCGTCCGTCGAAAACATAAGAATAAAGAAACGCCAAAAGGCCGTGCCACCACGAGGATGACACGGCCTTTTATATTATCTTCTCTCAAAAGCAATATTATCTAAAGCACGGAGCCGACTGCACGTCGCTCGTGATTTGTCTGATGCTCTGAAGGCAATTAGCGCTGCTTGTACTGGCTCGGCGACATGCCGGTATGGTGCTTGAAGTACTTGCCGAAGAACGACTGATTGGCGAAGTTGAGCTCTTCGGCAATCTGCTGGATGCTGCGGCCTGACGACTTCAGGAGCATCTTGGCTTCGAGGATAACGCACTCGTCGATCCACTGGCCGGCGAGCTTGCCCGACGCTTCCTTGATGGTCGACGACAGGTATTTCGGCGTGAGGCAAAGGCGTTCGGCGTAGAAGGCTACGCTACGCTCCTTGCGGTAGTGCTGCGACACTTCGTTCATGAAACGTTCGAACAGCTCCTCTTTGCGCGACTTCGTGCGTTCGCCGACGCCGTGATGCTGCGTGAAGAGCATTTTCAGTTCGAAGAAGAGTGCGTGCATCAGGTGCTGGGCAATCTTTTTGCGGTACTCAACGTCAGGCAACTTCACCTTATGGTGGAGCAACTGATGGTATTCGGTAAGCGTCTGCATCTCCTCATCGGTGAGGTCGGTCAGCGTGTTGTCCTTGAAGTAGAGGAAAATCGACAAGGCGTTCTTGAGGTCGATTTGCGCTTCTTCGAGAAACTTGCGCGAGAGCACGAAAAAGCGGCCTTCGAAGTCGGGGCTGATTCGTGAGATTTGCATAATCTGTTTCGGGCGGGCAATACCGAGCTGGTTAGCACCGAGGTGGTATTTGTCGAGGTCGAGCACGGCGTCGATTGAGCCTTTCGAACAGATACAGAACAATACAAAGTCAAGACGCGTAGGGTGATCGAACACCGGGATCTTGCGGGCATCGCTGAAGATAGCAAAGTCGTTGGTGATGGCTTCCGCATCTACCACTTCGCTGATGGTCTTGATGTCAATCTTCTTAATTTCTTCTTCTTTCATACAAAAAATGGGATAATTAGGGTTAGTCGGCTCGTTCCCGCCCCACTACCCGACGTTTCACTTGCGCGAAAACGTCAGTACTCCCTTGTCGGTAGGCACAAAAAGTGTCCCCTTCTCAGGATTGAAGGCGAGGTTATGGCCTAAATAGGGCGAATCGGTCAGATAAAAGAGTTCGATCTGGCTGCCGGTGGTCATCATCCAACTGCCGGTGATGGCAGACGATTGGCCCCCGACGTTGAGCTTGCACGTAAACTCGAATGTCGGCGTGATTGTCAGTTCGGCTGTTCCTGCGGTAGTGCCGGGGAGCGAAGCGGTCCATTGGCCGGGGAGCGATTGGCTCTGAGTGCAGACGATCCCTTTGGCAAGGCTGTTGACGTAGGTCACCACGAGCGTGTGCGGGTAATCTGGCGTCTCTTGCCCGATAAAATATCCGTGAAGCTGTGCCTTGAGGATTTCGCCCGGATGAGTGGCTTTCGCCGCATAGAGCGAGGCCAGCTCGGAGTAGACTCCTTTGCCGGTGGCTATCGGGATATTCGTGCCGGCCATGCAGTCGTAGAACTGCGGCTTACCGTCGGTGATTTGCAGGTCGCCTGCAAAGTAGAAGTTCGACTGCGACTGGAGCACCGGGCCCACGCCACCCAATGACGGGCGCGTAAGGAGCGGAGTGAAGTCGCTCTCTTGAGCGGTAAAACCGAGTTTCTGCGCCTCTTGGGCGGAAGGGACAATCTGTGCGTCGGCCGACGCACTCGGCTGCTTGGTGCTTGCGCAAGCGGCCAACAACAGGAGTGATCCGAAAATAACAATCGTTCTCATAAGGGTAAAGGGTCAAAATGGTTCTGACTGTATAACAATCGTTGCCCATAAAAGTTATGCTTCCCTATTGAAGAGCCTTGATCGGGCTTAGTGCTGAGCCGATTCTCTTACCTTCTGATTTCAATAACAAGTAGGGTACTCAACAGTCGCCGTCGGCCTTGCCTGCACGCAGGCGATGCCGGAGCGCCGCAGAGCGGTACGACTAAATCTATGTGATGTTAATATACTGTGTCGGTGCGTGTTGCAATCCATTTTACGACACGCGCCGACGGTTATTTCACTGCGTTGAGAATCAATTCGACCTGATCCGGCGTGACGCGCGCTTCGCCCAGCTTCCAGCCGCGCTGACGGAAGCGGCTGACGATGGTTGCGATGGTCTCGTCGCCAATGCCGTGCTCGCTGAGGCGCGTCTTCATGCCCAATGAGCGGAAGAACTGCTCGGTAGCGGCGATAGTGGCCGATATGCGCTCGTCGATGCTTCCTTGCGTAATGCCCCATACGCGCTCGCCATACTGGAGGAGCTTCGTCTGTTTGGCCTGGCGGAGCACCTGCATAACGCCCGGATAGACGATGGCAAGCGTGACGCCGTGGTCGAGGCCGTGCAAGGCGGTGAGCTCGTGGCCGATCATATGCGTTGTCCAGTCTTGGTCGACGCCCATGGCAATGAAGCCGTTGAGCGCCATGGTAGCGGTGAGCATAAAGTTGGCACAGAGGTCGTAGTCCTCGTGGTTCTCAATCAGCTTCGGCCCGATTTCGACGAGCGTCTGCAGCAAGCCTTCGGCCCAGCGGTCCATGACGAGGGTCGAGATGCTGGTCGTCAGATACTGTTCGAGCGTGTGAGCATAGGTGTCAACAATGCCGTTGGCAATCTGCCGCTTCGGGAGCGAATAGATGGTGGTAGGGTCGAGGATGGAGAAGAGCGGGAACGTCTGCGGGCTCGAGAAGGCAAACTTTTCGCCACGGTCGCGACGCGAAATGACGCCGCCGCTGTTCATCTCAGAGCCTGTAGCCGGCAAGGTAAGCACGGCTGCCAAAGGGAGCGCATCGCGGATAAGGTCGGGATTGCCGATGATATCCCAAGCGTCGCCGTCATAGCAAGCTCCGGCTGCGATAAACTTCGTGCCGTCGATCACCGAGCCTCCCCCTACGGCAAGCAACATATCGACATTCTGCTCTTTACAGATGGCGATAGCCTTGATGAGGGTATGATAGTCCGGATTCGCTTCGATGCCGCCAAACTCCAGGACGTCGTAGTCCTTGAGCGCTTCTTTGACTTGCGTATAGACGCCGTTCTTCATAATCGAACCGCCGCCATACGTCAGCAGGATTCGCGTCTCGGGAGCGATTTCTTCGGGCAGACGAGCGATTTGGCCTTTCCCGAAAATCAGCTTCACAGGGTTTTGAAACTCAAAATTGTTCATACTGATATTGTTTAAGCTTTTGGCAGCATCCACGCTAACAGAACACTGCTTACCTATTTTCATAAAAACCGTTTGGCCCTACTGCGCGAGCCTGAGAAAAGATTCGGAAGGCTTCGACCATTTAGTAATATCGCGGAGCGTCGGGGGGCCTGCGGCCGCGACTGCTCTGCCCTATCCTATTTTACCGTAAAAAGGCTGTTGAGCCACATGTCAAAACAATTTCAATCGCCTCGTTTCCGAATTATGCACCTAATGTAATCGTTTTTCTTGGTTTGATGGTCGATTTTCGGAAAATAATTGCGTTTACTACTAAAAAAATTTCCCAAATCACGCATGAAAGCCCCATTTTGCTCGAAAAGAGATAGAAATACGTTACAGACATGTTACAAAACACCCGCTTAAACAGATTTTCACGCAAAGCAGTTTCCCGACGATTCGATGGTTTTGACGAACGAAAATGGCCCTTTCGGCGAATAACGGCATTCGTATAAAGAGATTCCAAGACGCGCATCAAGCTCCGATTTTCTTACTATGAAAATGGATTTTCATCCCAATGGAAATGAAGTTTCATCCCAATGAAACTTTTCAATCGAACCGTCGATTTTTTTTATTGCTATCCAAGTAAAACAAAAAGAGAGGCTATGCCAAAGCACCGGCATAGCCTCTCCTCAATATAACCATT
>X1_Eurasian_Beaver__coassemble_192_pt1 | contig 10522 bp, 7 predicted proteins | sample X1_Eurasian_Beaver__metabat2_low_PE_008 | metagenome-assembled genome bin X1_Eurasian_Beaver | reverse complement strand
TTGCATCACTCCGCTAACTCCTTTTTCGGCACATTATAATGAGTCATCTGCTGCGCCTTGCATCTAACTCATTCTAATGCGCTCAATGGCGGCGGACTCTCCGCTATCGAAGAGGCTGTTTTTGGATTTGTTTCAGGCAGCTTCCACATCAAAAAAAAGAATATTTGTCAGCATTTGCCGAGGGGTAATCATCATCTGCTTACCTCCCGGCTTTGCGGCAATAGTCTTACTAACACACGAAATTTATTTTTCGAAAAACACTAACACATAATCCCCTGTTATGCAACAAAACTCATCAACGACGGGCGGCAAAATGACCAACTACCGTTGGGTCATCTGCGCGATGCTTTTCTTCGCCACCACCGTCAACTACCTCGACCGTCAGGTACTCTCGCTGACTTGGAAAGACTTTATCGCACCGGAATTCCACTGGTCAAACAGCGACTACGGTAACATTACCGCCATCTTCTCAATCATCTACGCCATCTCGATGCTCTTCGCCGGTAAGTTTATCGACTGGATGGGCACCAAGAAAGGTTACCTCTGGGCTATCGGCGTATGGTCGCTCGGCGCATGCCTTCACGCAGTCTGCGGTGTGGCTACCGAGCATATCGTAGGTCTTGAAAATGCCGATGCACTGCGCGCCGTAGTAGCCGGCACCGACCTCGCTGCCAAAATCGCCTCTATCAGCGTATCGCTCTTTATCTTCGCCCGCTTCGTGCTCGCCCTTGGTGAGGCCGGCAACTTCCCTGCCGCCATCAAGACCACGGCCGAATACTTCCCGAAGAAAGACCGTGCCTTCGCTACCTCAATCTTCAACGCCGGTGCTACCGTGGGCGCTCTCGCCGCTCCGGTGACCATCCCTTTCATCGCCAAATCATTCGGCTGGGAGATGGCCTTCATCATCATCGGTGCCCTCGGCTTTATCTGGATGGGCCTCTGGGTGTTCGTCTACAACTCGCCTTCGAAGAGCAAGCGTGTCAACAAGGCTGAGCTCGCTTATATCAACCAGGACGCTCAGAACCCGGTAGAGCACAAAGAAGAAGAGGTCGTGACGAAGAAGCTCTCTTACTTCCAGTGCTTCGGCTTCAAGCAGACTTGGGCTTTCATCTTCGGTAAGTTTATGACCGACGGTGTGTGGTGGTTCTTCCTCTTCTGGACTCCGGCTTACTTCAGCGAAGCTTACGGCCTCGACTCGGCTCAGAGTGCGCCATATATCTTCGTGCTCTACATGATCACGATGCTCTCTATCGCCGGCGGCTACCTCCCGACTTACTTCGTCGACAAGCGCGGTATGGAGCCATACGCAGGTCGTATGCGTGCGATGCTTATCTTCGCCTTCTTCCCGCTGCTCGCCCTCTTGGCACAGCCGCTCGGCGAATACTCAATCTGGTTCCCGACAATCATCATCGGTATCGCAGGTGCGGCTCACCAGGCTTGGTCGGCCAACATCTTCTCGACTATCGGCGATATGTTCCCTAAATCGGCTATCGCTACCATCACCGGTATCGGTGGTATGGCGGGTGGCCTCGGCTCGTTCCTTATCAACAAGGGTTCGGGTGTGCTCTTCGACTACGCTGCTGAGACGAACATGCAGTTCTTCGGCTTCCAGGGCATCAAGTCGGGCTACTTCATCATCTTCTGTATCTGCGGTGTGGCTTACCTCATCGGCTGGTCAGTGATGAAGATCCTCGTTCCGAAGGTGAAACCAATCGTGGTTGAGTAATCGCTTTCGAATAGCAAAAGAAATAACTTGTCCTTTATAATTAGGAAGGGATTGCGTCAGAGATGGCGCAGTCCCTTTTTTTGTTTTGTAAGGGGTCGCCTAAAACTTCACTGAATTTGACCTTGATTTATAAACCTAAGTAGCGAGCCGCGTGTTTTAGTTAAGAAAATCGATTAATCCTCATTCTGTACTTATCATATAACCTCTACCCATATGGAATGGAAAAACTACCGTTGTCTGAGGCGAATGAGTATGTCGGCGGTGCTGATGTTGGCAGCCGGCTCGCTCTTCGCTCAAAATGAGCATAAAGGCTTGGTCTATACGCTCCCCGATGCCTATGCGGCCTATTCGGCCGACTCGCTCATCGACCAGAAACTGCCGATTGAGGAGCAGTGGTGGCAATCGTTTAACGACGACCTGCTCAACTCGCTTATGCAAACGGCTATGCGCAACAACTGGGACCTCCTCGTGGCGCAGCAGCGTGTGGCGCAGGCTCGCGCCTCGATGCGCAGTGCCTATGGTGCTTTCAGCCCTTCGTTCGACCTGCAAGCCGGATGGACCCGCGCCCGCAGCAGCCAGAATACGACAGCCGAGACTCTAACTTCCGATCCTTACTCTTCTTATTACTCCGGTGCCGTCAGCATGAACTGGGAGGTGGACCTCTTCGGCCGCATCCGCAATCAGGCTCGCGCCGAAAAGAACAGCTACAAAGCTTCGCGCGCCGACTACTACGGCTCGATGGTGAGTGTGGCCGCCTCCGTGGGCTCCGCCTATATCAACCTGCGTACGGCACAGCGGCAGATTGCCGTGATGGAGAGCAACATCGCCTCGCAACAGGAGGTGGTGCGCATCGCCGAAGCCCGATTCAAGGCGGGCTTGGCCTCGGAGCTCGACGTCTCGCAAGCCAAGTCGACCTACTTCAGTACCCGCGCCGGCATCTCCGCCTACGAGACTTCGGTGACGAACTATGTCAACTCGCTCGCCGTCCTGACCGGGCAACTCCCGAGCCAAGTGCGCCCTGAGCTGATTAAAGAGCGTCCGTTCCCGCGATGCGAAACGCTTGTGCCAACCTCGGTCCCGGCAGCCTTGCTTCGCCAGCGCCCCGACATTAAGGCAGCCGAATATACTGTCGCCTCGCAGAGCGCCGCGCTTGGTGTGAGCCGCTCGGAATGGATGCCGACCTTCTTCGTCACGGGCGAGATTGGCGTCGCCTCGCACGACCTCGACCGCCTCTTCGACCATCCTTCGCTCGTCTGGCAGATAGCGCCGGTCATGAAGTGGACCATCTTCAACGGCGGACAACGCGCCGCAGCCGTGGCCTCGTCGAAAGCCGCCCTGCAGAGTGCCGTCGACAGCTACAACCTCACCGTCCTGACCGCCATGCAGGAGGTAGAGAACGCCATCGCCGCCTATCAGGATGCCATGAAGCAGACCGTCGAACTGCGGCAAGCCGTGGCCAACGCCCAGCAGTCGTTCGACCTCTCCATCAGCCTCTACAAGGAGGGGCTCACCGCCTTTATCAACGTCATCGACGCCCAGCAGTCGCTGCTCTCTTACGAGACGTCGCTCGTCTCGGCCGAAGGCAACACGCTGCTCAGCCTTATCGAGCTCTATCAGGCCCTCGGCGGTGGCTGGAGCGAATAATCTTCCGATAATTATAACCCTTCAAAACTATGATAGCAATGAAATCAGCTACACTTCGCGGGGCATTGCCGTTGGCCCTCATTTCGCTACTCCTCCTGAGCGGTTGCGACAAGAAGAAGCAAGACGATAGTGCCTCCTCATTCAAGCTGCCGGTGACGGTGGCGCAGCCGGTGGTGCAAGACGTGGTGCTCACCTCCGAATTCCCGGGCTACCTCCAGGCGCTCAATACGGTCAACCTCGTGGCGCGCGTCAGCGGTCGGCTCGAGCAGGTGGCCTACACGCCCGGTGCGCGCGTGAGCAAGGGGCAGACGCTCTTCGTCATCGAACCTACTACCTACCAAGATAACGTGAAGCAGGCGCAGGCCGCGCTCGACGAGGGTCGCGCTACGCTCAACTATGCCAAAGCCAACTACGAACGCACGAAGGAGGCCTACAAGTCGAACGCCGTCAGCGAGATTGCCGTGATTCAGGCACAGTCGAACTACGAGCAGGCCAAAGCCTCCCTTGCCAACTATGAGGCCGCCCTCACCACGGCTCAGACCAACCTGGGCTACTGCTACGTCCGCGCGCCGTTTGCCGGCCGTGTGACGAAGAATGTCTTCGACGCGGGCAACTACGTCAGCGGAGGCGAGGCGCCAACCTTGGCTACCATCTATCAGGACGACCAGATCTACGTCAACTTCAACGTCAGCGATGCGCAATACCTCGCGATGGAGCTCGACAAGCTCGACAAGCACAACTTGCCTGAGCTCACCATCGTGGCGGATGCCGCCGAAGGATTGCCCGAATACAAAGCCAAGCTCGACTATTCGGCGCCCAACGTGGTGCTCTCGACCGGGACTGTCGCCATGCGCGGCCTGATCGACAATAAAGATGGCTACCTGCGCGACGGGCTCTACGTGAAGGTCATCATGCCATACGGCGAAGACCCTCAGGCCCTGCTTATCCCCGATGCTTCCATCGGCAGCGACCAGCTGGGGCGCTACGTCTATATCGTCAACGACTCGGCTCGCGTCGAGACGCGCCGCATCGAAGTGGGGCAACTCGTGGGCGAGACAATGCGCCTCGTCACCTCGGGCCTTAAGCCGACCGACCGCTACGTGGTCGATGCGCTGCTGAAGGTTCGCCCGGGCATGGAGGTCAATCCGGTGCCGCAGGGAGCCAAAGCCGATGCTGCCAAAGCTTCTGCAGTCGACGCTTCGAAAGCATCGGCAACCGATGCAAGCAAAGCTGATGCCTCCAAAGCCGATGCAAGCAAAGCCACCAAAGCCGACGCTTCGAAAGCCGACGCCGCCAAACAAGTGACTACGACTACCAACCAAAACATGAAGAGCAGTGAAAAGTAATTCGTTTGTCCGATTCTTTATTGAAAGGCCTATCTTCTCGACGGTCCTTTCACTATTGGCGGTCATGGCGGGGCTCTTTTCGCTTCGCTCCTTGCCAATAGCCCAATACCCCACCATCACGCCGCCAACGGTGATGGTGTCGGCCTCTTATCCGGGAGCCGACCCGTCGCTCATTGCCACCATCATCGGTTCGCCGATTGAAGAGGCGGTCAACGGGGTTGAAAACATGCTGTATATGAGTTCCTCCTCGACGCAGGGGAGCTACTCGCTGACCATCACCTTTGCCGTGGGGACCGACGTCGACATGGCCGCTATCGAGGTGCAAAACAAGCTCAACACCGTGGTCAACACGCTGCCGAACTCCGTGATTCAGCAGGGCGTCACGGTGCGCAAGTCTGCCTCCAACATGCTCCTTATCTTCAACCTTCTGGGGAAAGACTCCATTTACAACGACCTTTACCTGACCAACTACGCCTCGCTCAACCTTGTCAATGAGTTGGCGCGCGTGCCGGGCGTAGGGCAGGTGCAGTCGTTTGGTGCGGGCAACTACAGTATCCGTATCTGGATGGACCCCGAAGTGTTGCAAGTACGCAAGGTCTCGGCGAGCGACGTCTATGAAGCCATCGCCGCTCAGAATGTCAGCTCGACGGCCGGCTCCGTAGGCCAGCAGCCTACGTCCGACAAGATTATGTTCCAATACACCTTGGTGAGCAAAGGGCAGCTGACCGACGTCAAGCAGTTTGAGAACATCATCGTACGCTCCACGCAGACGGGCGAATACCTCCGACTGAAGGATATTGCCACCATCGAGCTCGGTAGTCTTACCTACTCGCAACAGGCCACCCACGAAGGGGAGCAGACGGCGCTCATCGCCATCAACCAGCTCCCGGGGGCCAATGCGCTCGACGTGGCTCAAGCCTCGCTCAAGCGGATGCAAGAGCTTTCTTATTACCTGCCTGAAGGGGTGACTTATGAGGTGACGCTCAACACGACCACCTTCATCCTCGACTCGATTCACGAGGTAATCGTGACCTTCTTCGAGACGATGCTCTTGGTGATTATCGTCATCATGTTCTTCCTCCAGAACTGGCGCGCTGTGGTGATTCCGGCGTTGGCTATCCCTGTCTCGCTCATTGCCACGTTTGCCGTCATGGGCTTGCTCGGATTCAGCATCAACTTGCTGACCCCCTTTGGCTTGATCCTTTCCATTGCCATTGTGGTCGACGACGCGATTGTGGTCGTCGAGAACGCTGACCGACTCATGAACGAAGAGAAGAAAGACGTCAAGTCGGCCGTCGAACAAGCCATCACCGAGCTTCTCGGCCCGATTATTGCCATCGACCTTTGTATGATGGCGGTGTTTATCCCGACCTCATTCATCAGCGGCATCACCGGCCAGCTCATCAAGCAGTTTGCCCTCACCATCGCCGCTTCGACGATTATCTCGGGCTGCGTATCGCTGACGCTGACTCCGGCGCTCTGTGCGCTCTTCCTCAAGCCGACCGAGCCGAGCAAGTTCTTCTTGTTCGTCTGGTTCAACAAGGCATTTGCCTGGTTTAGCGGTATCTACGACAAAGCGATGCGCTTCCTGCTCCGCTACGTCTGGGCGACGCTCGCCATCTTCTTCCTCTTTGCCGGATTCGCCCTTTGGCGCTTCACGAAGCTCCCTACCTCGTTCCTTCCGACCGAAGACCAGGGCTACTTCATGGTGATGGTGCAGCTCCCTAACGGGGCTTCGCTCGACCGTACGGCCGCTGCGCTCAATCAGGTGGGCGGCATGATCAAGCAGATGCCGGAGGTGAAGACCTACGTCTCGATTGCCGGTTTCAGCATGATGGGCGGTAGCGGTAGCAGCGGCGGTATGCTGTGGGTGATGCTCAAAGACTGGTCGGAACGCAAGGGGAAAGACCAGAGCGCCATGGCTATCGTCAAGAAACTCAACGAAGAGGCCTACGTAGCGGTACCCGAAGCGACGGTCTACGCCGTCAATCCGTCGGCCATCCCGGGCCTTGGCTCGTCGGGCGGGTTGACGCTCGAACTGCTCGACCGCAACAACTACGGTGCCGACGCCATGTATCAGGCCTACCAGCAGTTGGCCGAGAACGTCAAGAAGGCACCCGCTATTGCCAGCCTCAACTCGTTCTACAGTCCTGACGTGCCGCAGTATCTGCTTAAGATCGACCGCGACAAGGTGCGTATGCTCGGCCTGACCTACGACCAAGTGGCCACTACCATCGCCTACTACCTCGGGACGGCCTACGTCAACGACTTTATCGACTTCGGTCGCGTATATCAGGTAGTGCTCGGCGGCTCAACCACCTCGCGCGCCACGATCGACGACGTGCTGAAGCTCAGCGTCACAAACTCCAACGGCGACCAAGTGCCGCTCTCGGCTTTCGTCAGCTACGAATATCAAACGGCTCCGGCCTCTATCAGCCGCTACAACCTCTATACGTCGGCCGAAGTGAACGTCAACATCGCCGACGGAGCCAGCAGCGGTACCGCTATCCAGCAGATGGAGGATCTCGTCAAGAGCACGCTCGGCACCAGCTATGGCTACGAGTGGACCTCGACAGCCTATCAGGAGCTTCAGTCGGGCAGCTCGATGAGCACCATCTTTATCCTGGCATTCCTGATGGTATTCCTCGTCTTGGCCGCACAGTATGAGTCGTGGACCAACCCGATTGCCGTAATCCTCAGCGTGCCGTTTGCAGTGCTCGGTATCGTCATCGGTTGCTCGCTCTGGGGGCTCTCGGTCAGCATCTATACCGAAATCGGCCTTATCCTGCTGATTGCCCTCTCGGCCAAGAATGCCATCCTGATCGTAGCGTTTGCGCGCGACAACCGCATGGCCGGCATGCCGCTTCGCGATGCCGCCTTGGCCGGTGGTAACGTCCGTCTCCGCCCGATTATGATGACCTCGCTGGCCTTCGTCTTCGGTGTGATGCCGCTGATGTTTGCCACGGGAGCCGGTGCCGAAAGTCGTATCTCTCTCGGCGTGGCCGTCGTCTTCGGTATGGCCGTCAACGGCCTCTTCGGTACGCTCTTTGTGCCAAACTTCTTCGAAGCGATGCAGTGGATTGAAGAAAACGTGCTCCAGAAGAGCAAGTGGAACCGCCTGAAAGCCGGGTTTAAAGCCAACCAGAAGTCCGACAATCAAGCGCAGGAGAATATTTGATTTTTGATTTTTGATTGATTTCTCCGATAATACGAAAAAACGGGCTATGCCAATCTCTCGGCACAGCCCGTTTTGTCGTATTATGATTATCGCAGAAATCAGAAGCGGAAACGCACTTTGAAAGCCACGTCGCTCCACGTATCGCACGTCGTGAAGTTGATTGCCGGCTCATAGCCAAAGCTGAAGCTGAGCGGAATCTCGTCGAAGTTGTAGCTCAAACCTACGGTCGGCACGATGCCGAAGGCGAAATCGCCCGAGTTATGCGGACGGTCGAGGTGGTAGCCACCCATGTGCAAACCGCCGCCCATGTAGAGTTCCAATACGTCGACCACCGGCACGCTGTATTCGTACATAAACTTGAACGACGGGCCGTGGTGCTCAATGTTATAACCAAAGACGCCCTCAAAGCCGCTCGAACGGTTGACGTCAAACTTCATCGAGACCCCCATCGTCGGGCCCAGGTTCGCACCGATTTGCATATTTCCTTGTGCGCTTGCTGTGCCAATCATGCCGGCCAGCAGGGCAGCCATCACAAAAATCTTTTTCATCTTGTCATGTCAATTAATATAAATACTCGTGGCAAGCGATAGCGGAATCCGTCTTTTTGACAAATTACGCAATCTTACGACTGCAAATTAACATTTATCGTTCGTACGTGCAAGATTTTCCGAAAGTTTTTTAAAGACTATTTGATGAAAAAAGCGGTCGCACCGAGCTCAGAATAACCGATTTGCGCGCTTCGCTATTCATTGTGCGAGCCTTCAACGCGCGATGTTTAGCAAAATGGCCGGATTTCGGGGTAGGAGAGGGGCGTCGTGTCAAATTCAATAAACCTGCGAAGAATAGGAGATGAAAGGGGCGATGCTTGGAAAGTATTGCTTAATTTTGTGGGAAGGAGAAAAACAAAACTACGATATATCATTATGAAACTGACAGACAAATGGTTTACCGCCCTCTCGGAAGCCGAGAACGGACAGATGGTGTTTATCAACGGTCGCGACGATATCGCCGACTTCGTGCGCTCGGGCAAGTTTAAGGAGCGAGCCGAGGTGACGTGGCGCTACGAGGCCGACGCCAAGGGGATGCCCGACGACGACACCGCCAAGCTGATGGAGGAGGTGCAGCTCGCCTTGCAAAAAGCGATGGAGAAAGACAAGCTCTCGATCATGACCGGCGTCTATACCGGCGACGGCGAGCGTACGCTGGTCTTCATCACGTGCAACGTGCCTGCCTTCGGCGAGCGTCTTAACCAGGCTCTCGCGCCATTCCCGCTGCTGCCAATCACGATTTATACGGAGAAAGACCCGCAGAACGAAGAGTACCTCGATATGCTCGAAATGAAGAATGCGAGCGGCGAGGAGGACGACGATATCTGAGAAGCGTCGACGGGAGGCGTAGGGGCGATTCTCGCTAAGCTAAAGCTTCGCTCCATCGTCCCTACGCCTCCCTGCTTCATTTACATCGTCGTCGCGTGCGCGGGCGATTCTCGCTACGCTAAAGCTCCGCTCCATCGCTCCTACCCCGTCCTTCGCGGCTGGAAACTCCTACTCTCCTTCTTCGCGGCTGGAAACTCCTACTCTCCTTCTTCGCGGCTGGAAACTCCTATACCCTTCCTTTAAATATCTCTTTAAAATAAACTTTTTGCGTTTTCGGCTGTTCTACTGTTTAAAGCCGAGCAGACAGATGCGTCGGGCAGACAGATGATCCGACGCAAATTTCCCATTGGTCTTATAGCGAGATATATAATTTACCACACCGGAGTCTTACCTTAACCACCACCTTTACGACTATGAATTGTCTGATAATCTATGCCCATCCGCACTCCCACAGTTTCAATCACTCTCTCCTTGAGGCGGTAGGGCAAAAGCTGACCGCACTTGGAGCGACAGTTTGCATTCGCGACCTCTACAGCCTGCAGTTTAACCCCGTCTATGGCATTGCCGACATCGAAGCGGCGCGCCACGGCACTGTGCCCGCCGACGTGCGTCGCGAGCAGGAGTTTGTCGACCATGCCGACCGCGTCATCTTCGTCTCCCCGCTCTGGACCACCACGCCTCCCGCCATGCTCAAAGGCTACGTCGACCGCGTGCTCAATCCGGCCCGCCACAGCGCAGGGCTTGGCCACGTTGCCGGCCTGCTGAGCGGCAAGAAGTTTGCCATGTTTAGCACGCCCGACCACGACATCGTAGCCTCCGTGCGCAAAGCCGGCATCCATGCCGTGCCTGCCAACCACGGCATGCCCGCACATCACGATACCTCCCATCACCAGCATGAAGAGAGCCATACGCTTTTCAAAGTGATCGGCTCGCCGCTGAGCTTCCATCGCGTGCTCCACGCTTCGGGCGAGGTCAGCGAAGCCACACGACGCCAACTGCTCAGCGAGGCCGAGCGGCTCACCGAGCAGTTTGTAGGCGAAGGGGGATTTTGCCCCTATTATTAAGCATAGCCGTCGTCCGATAATATCTTACGACGGACGGCTATAATAAATGCATTAATTCACCTGCACATACTTAAAGTAAGGCGTCAGGATCTCCTTGGCGCGCGAGAGCTGTTCCTCTGTGTTGTAAGGGGTGTCGGCGAGCTTGTATTCGCGCCCCATCACCTCGTATTTGTGCTTGCCCAGCGTGT
>X1_Eurasian_Beaver__coassemble_189_pt1 | contig 10574 bp, 10 predicted proteins | sample X1_Eurasian_Beaver__metabat2_low_PE_008 | metagenome-assembled genome bin X1_Eurasian_Beaver | reverse complement strand
CAATCCGTCGCGTGATGGACAACGAGTCAGTCAGCTCGCAGTTTATTATTTGATTTTTATCGGATATTGAAATGATACAACAAGAAAACCCCGCCGGGAACATCTCCCGACGGGGTTTTTCTTGTTTCGTGGAATGGGGATTGGCGCTATAGCTGTTCTCGAAGCTTTCGGAGTTCTCTGAACTCTCGGAGCTTCCGAAACTCTCGGAGTTCTCTGAATTCTCGGAGTTTTACAAGACGCAAATCAGTCCATTACAATCCGAGCCGTCGTGTCGTCGTCGTCAACCTTCACCTTGACGGTCTTCTCGACGCCATCCACAACACCGATTATATTATACTCGCGATTCGGCTCTACGAGGAATCGGAGCGCATCGTTGAGGTCGCGCTTGGAGTCGGCCGTTGTGCCGCCGCCCACCTGCGAACCGTCGGAGCCGCGTAGCGTGATGTCGACGGCAATGCGGTTGTCGCTCTTCTTGTCGTAGCCCGCAGCCGAGAATCCGTCGATGCTGAGCCAGACACGGTTGTCGCCCGCCTGCTTCTCGATGGCGTAGGCGCAGGTGCGCAGGTAGCGCGGCGTCACTTCGACGGCGTTGACGGGACGAGCCTCGTCCCACACGACGGGAAACGTGGTGCCTGTCGGGCGGTAGCTGACGGCGAAGATGCCGTTGTTCGCGCTCCCTTCGGTGGCTCGGGCGGCGTCAGAGGCAAACCAGGCACGGTCGAGGTCTTCCATATAATATTCGGTGAAGTGCCAGCCGTCGGGGAGGAGCACTTCGGCCCACGAGTGGTTGCCGCGGTTGTCAAACCAGTTGGCCGTGCCGGCAAAGCGAGCCGGAATCCCTACCGAGCGCAGGGCGTCGACGAGCAGAATCGTCAGCCCCGAGCAGGAGGCCATGTGCGTCTCGACCGACTCGAAGGGCCCTTGGTCGGACGCGCGGCGGGCGGTGTTGTAGTCGACGAGCAGCTCGTCGCGTATGCGGCGGTTGACGGCGTAGATGGCGGTGGTCAGGTCCGAGCACCCTTCTACCATCGGCGCAAAGCGGCGGTAGAACTCGGGGCGCCAGTTATCGCGCGACTCGGTGATGTTGTAGTAGGGGAGCACTTCGGCCAGAAAGACGCTGTCGGGCAGCTTGGCGCACCATGGGAACTCTTCGCGGGCGCGGTAGGCGTAGGCGACGTTGTCTGCGAGCAGCTGCGCAGGCAGGCTGACCAGGTCGCTGTCGGGCATATAGGCGATGAGGTAGGCCATCCCTTCGCGTTGCTCTTCGGGGGTGTTGGCCAGCGTGCGACGCAAGGCATCGGCGTTGCGGCCAGCTCGGCTAAAGGCATCGTCGAGCAGGTCGTGATAGCCGGTGGGTACGCCGGGATACTTCTCGCCCGAGCAAGCGGCGAGGGCAAGGAGGAATAGGAGAGGTAGGTGCTTCATAGAGTGGTGTGTGTTAGTTAAGTGTCAAGAGTTAAGCATAAAGCGATCGATGGCTTCTTTGGCGGAGCCGCATTCGAGCAGCAGGCGGTTCGCCTCGTCGTACGTGAGGCCCGTTGCCTCCACGACCATCTTCGTGCCGCGGTCGACGAGCTTTCGGTTCGACAGCTGCATGTTGACCATCCGGTTGCCCCTGACGCGTCCGAGCCGAATCATCGTCGTGGTGCTGATCATGTTGAGAATCATCTTCTGCGCCGTGCCCGACTTCATACGCGAGCTGCCGGTGACGAATTCGGGCCCTACGACCGGCTCGATGGCGATATCGGCCGCCAAGCCGAGCGGCGAGCCCGGATTCGAGGCGATGGCGGCGGTGAGGATGCCGTGCCGACGCGCCTCCTCGATGGCGGCGATGACGTAGGGCGTCGTGCCCGAGGCGGCAATGCCGATGAGCGTATCTTTCGGGCCGATATGGTGTTCGAGCAGGTCGAGCCAGCCTTGGCGGGGATTGTCTTCGGCGTTTTCGACGGGCGAGCGGAGCGCGCGGTCGCCCCCGGCTATGAGGCCGACGACGATGCCCGGCTCCATGCCAAACGTGGGCGGAATCTCTGAAGCATCGAGCACGCCGAGCCGTCCGCTCGTGCCTGCGCCGAGGTAGAAGAGCCGTCCGCCCTGCTCCATGCGGGGCACGAGGGCGTCGACCAAGCGCTCGATCTGCGGGATACATTGCCCCACGGCGAGCGCCACCTTGCGGTCTTCGGCATTGATGGCTTCGAGCAGCGCGAGGGTCGATTGCTCTTCGAGGTTGTCGTAGAGCGAGGGCTGCTCGGTGATTTTTACGAATGTCATTGTCTTGGGTTTGGTAAAAAACTGCTTTGCTCCGACGATAGGGAAGGAGCAAAGGCCGGTGTAAAGATAGGGGAATCGGCGGGAAAATCGGGGATTCTTTTGCTTGATAATACGATAAACCTATGTTTTCATACCAATATCTTTCGAGCGAAGCTAAACATTTCCCCCTCCCCGTTGTTTTTATAATCGAGAAGCCGCTCCCGGGGAAGCAGGAGGGGCCTTTCGCCAACCTCTAATGATTTAGCGATATGAAAATCAATCCGTTCTTAACGTTTGATGGTAATTGCAGCGAAGCGCTCAAATACTATGCTCAGATTTTCGGTGGTGTCGAAGAACACGTTCAGACCTACGGCTACCACAAAGACCATGTTGAAGAAGAATTCGGTATCAAGGTTTCCCCTGAATGGGCCGACAAGATTCAGCACGCATCGTTCGTCCTGCCTCACAGCGGCGAAAAGATTTACCTGCGCGACCGTGCCGAAAACGAAACCATCACCAATGGCTGTGCTTCGGCTTACGCCATCGAATTCTCCTGCCAACCTGACCTCGACCGAGTATACAACGCGCTTGCTGAAGAAGGTACGGTAGTGGTTCCGCTGAAGAAAGTATTCTGGCATGCTATGTATGCCGAAGTTATCGACAAATACAAGAAACACTGGGTATTGAATTGCCAGATTGTTTCGATTCTCGACAACTAAATTCCCCAATCTTTCCCCAACAGAAACATTCCTTTAGGAAAATGATTCGATTATCTCAAGCCGGTGCCACTGCCAAGTCGGTAGCTCCGGCTTTTCTTCTCTCATTGCTCATTGCCGTGGGCGCCGCCCTGGCCTTCTCGGGGTGCGACGGCGGCGACTCGGGCGTAGAGCCGGGCCTTCAGACGGCCAACTTCTGCTTTGTCTCGAACGGCGGCAACGTCAGCAACCAGCTCTCCGCTTCGGCGGGCGATTGGCAAATCCGCATTCCGGGCGATGCGCCGTGGCTCAGCGTCAGCCCCGCCTCGGGAGCGGCTTCGTCGAGCCTGATCAACTTGGTGTTTACCGCTACGGTCAACAACAATGCCAACATTCGTGAGCAGCAGGTCGACGTCGTGATTGGCGGCAAGACCTATACGTATATCGCCTCGCAAGACGGGCTCGAGCAGCAGGCTTGCACGAATTAGTTTCTCGGAGGGCTCCGAGAACTCTGAGACCTCTGAGAACTCTGAGAACTCCGAGAACTCAGAGAACTCCGAGAACTCAGAGAACTCAGAGAACTCAGAGAACTCGGAGAACTCGGAGAACTCGGAGAACTCGGAGAACTCGGAGAACTCGGAGACCTTCGAGTTTATAAAGCATTTTCCGATTTCTTACCAATGATTTACATCCTTTCTCTTGCAAAACGCCGACCTTGGCAGTAATTTTGCACTCGAAATATGAAAACATTAAAAGGCAATTCATATTCTTGGACCTATCCTAATAAATTAATTGTTCGTCAAGAAGAACTTTCCTTGCTGAGGAGATTAAGCTATCACTAATTCTCTAATTGCCTTTCGGATACTCATATCTAATTAACTTCCTTATTAATTTAATCGTCTTTACCTCTGGCATAGACCCGCGTGCTTTGAGCTTGTGTGCCAAAGCGGCGAGCGAACGGGTGCGTGTGTGGCTGTGTGCCGAGCGCGAAGGCGAAAGAAACAAATCAGAAGCTCATTACTTATGATGAATTTGAAATCGTACATTCCTTTCTACAAAAGAAATTTGGCAGTAGCCATTCCGGTGATGCTCTCGCAGTTGGGCCAGGTAGTCGTGCAGTTTGCCGACACCATGATGGTGGGCCGCTTGGGCACCGACCAGCTCGCCGCCGTCTCGTTTGCCGGCGCTATCCTCAACGTAGGCTTGCTCTTCTGCATGGGTTGCGCCATGGGCCTTACGCCGCTCGTAGGCAAAGCTTCGAGCCAGGGCAACGACCGCTACTCCGCTCACCTCTTCCAAAACTCATTTGTGCTTAATATGCTCTTCGGCCTCGGTATCGGCGCCATCTTGTTCGTTCTCTCATTCTTCATGGGCAACATGGGGCAGACACCGGAGGTTGTAGCGCACGCCGTGCCATACTTCCGCATTATGGTCGTATCGATGATCCCAACGCTGCTGTTCCTTTCGTTCAAGCAATTCATGGAGGGGATCGGCAACACCCGCACGGCAATGAATATCACCATCGCCGCCAACGTGCTCAACATTGCGCTCAACTACGTGCTTATCTACGGTAAATTTGGCGCTCCGGCGCTGGGCGTAGCCGGCGCAGGTTATGCCACGCTCATCTCGCGTATGATGATGCCGGTAGCTTTCGTCTGGATCTTCCGCAAACGCATGCACCTCAGCCGCTACTTCTCGTTCTTCAACAAAGCAAACTTCTCGTGGGCGCATATCAAAGAGCTCGCCAAAGTGGGCCTCCCTATCGGCACGCAGATCTTTGTTGAGCAGGTAGCCTTCAGCTTCACCGCCATCATGGTGGGTTGGCTCGGTGCCGGCGCATTGGCAAGCCATCAGATTGCAATGAACATCTCGTTCCTCGTCTTCATGGTGCTTTGCGGGCTCGCTTCCGCCACCACGATTCGCGTCAGCCATCAGCTCGGCCGCGGTGCCGTAGAAGATATGCGCAAGGCCGCTCACGCCTCTTACCACCTGACCCTGGCGTCGGTAGGGCTTATCGCCGTCTTGATCCTGATCTTCCGTCATCAGATTCCGATGCTCTTCAGCCAAGACCCCGACGTGATTGCCATCTCGGCCAAACTGCTACTTATCGTGGCTATCTACCTGATTCCGGACGGCCTCCAGGTCGTATCGCTCGGCGCATTGCGCGGCATCAGCGACGTGAAAGTGCCGATGATTCTTGCCTCGATTGCCTACCTCGGTCTCAACATTCCGATTGGTTACCTCTGCGGTTTCATCCTTGGTATGGGCGTGACCGGCGTATGGATCGGCTTCATCTTCGGCCTCACCGCCGCAGCTGCCAGCTTCATGATCCGCTTCGAAAAGAAGAGCCGCACCTTCGTTGGTGAAGAGCAGGACGACGACGAGCCCGACATGGCTCCCGCTCTTGCTTCGGCTTGAGCATCTCCAACAGAAAAATAACAACAACGACAAGCAACTCGCATAACATACATACACATTGATTTATAAATCAGAAGAGAGCTCGCCGAGATTGGCGGGCTCTCTTTTTTTATTGCCGGAGGTCTCTGAGCGCTCGGATCTCTCAGAGCACTCGGGGCTCTCAGAGCTCTCAGAGTTCTCTGAGCACTCGGAGCACTCGGAGCACTCAGATGATTATCAACTCTTTTTCGTTAGAATTCATTATTCGAAAAAATAATTGGTTAATAATTTTCTGAAAACGCTTGCTTTTTTCTTGAGAATTATAATATTTGTAGCAGAAAAGGAAAGCAATAGCAGATAAGCTGATTTGGCCTTTGGATGCCACTTATTGACCTGCCCGCTTTAACTGACTCGCTTCGCGCACAATCTTCCTGCCTCTCTTGCTACGGCTTGCCTTCTCGCTTGCAAATCTTTTTTCCATTGAAAGCTAACCCCACGAGCTCGTTGCCGCGAGTTAGACTTCAATCATTTTTTTTGTGAGATACCTAACCAGAAACTTGTAACTAAAACCTTTGTAACATGAAGAAAATTTTTACTACTTCATTGCTCTTGGCCGCAGCAATCCTCCCTACGGTCAGCGCATCAGCCATCGACTACAAGACTCCCGTACTTGCTCCGTCGGCTGAGGCTCTTATAGCCTTGCCGCAGATTCTTAGCGGCATCTTCACCGACCGTCCGGGCGACGAGCCGGTCGCTCCGATTGCAGCTACCGACGACATCTCGGGCGATACCTGGACTTCGCTCGGCGAAGGTTCGTTTACCGATGTGTTCGTTAGTGCCATTTATTCAGTTGAAACGGGCCCGTGGGTAGTCGAAATCATGCAGAGCAACGAGCACCCGGGATACTACCGCGTGGTAGAACCTTACGGCGCAGGCTGGGGCTATTACAACAACGGTGCTTACCGTGTGCGCGACGACGAAACCTACCTCACGTTTGACGCCACCGACCCAACTGCAGTGAAGGTGATTACGACCGAAGCCTACAACTCTGTTTACGGCTATGCTCCGCTCAACGTGCAGATTAGCGAAACCTACGGCGAATTCTGCCTTTTCGATTTGGGCGGTCCGAGAAAGAGCTACGGCTCGATGTCGGGCGGTAATATCATCATCCCATCGTCGGCTATGTATGTTTACTTAAAGGCACAAGGCCTTTATTATACGGCCGGCGACCTGAAAATCTCTTTGCCGGGTGCAAAAGACAACTCGGTCGAAATCACGGTTGAGCAAAACTGCTATGCCGACAACCAGATTCCGTACACCATCACCGCAGGTGCCGACGTAACGCATATCAAGACCTGCGTTGCCGCCGGTGCAAGATATTCCACTTCTGCCTCCAACAATAGCTTTGCATTGAAGTACGGCTACGAAGATACGGCCGGCAGCCACGTGCTCAACTGCGATACGGCATCGACCGTAACTACCAAAACCGGTAAGATTGGCGACGGCTGGCTGACGCTCTTTGCCGTAACCTACGACGACAGCGGTAGCCTGCTCGAAGCTTCGGCCGCTCACGCTTTTGCTACAATCCACAACGACGCCGAATGGCGCAACTTGGGTAAGACGAAGTTTACCGACGATACGTTTGCTTATCCGTTCCTTGGCGAAAAGACTGCTCCGGCCGAAGAAAAAGAGGTTGAAATCCTTCAGAACATCGCTGTCCCGACCAAGTTCCGCATCGTGAATGCCTTCGCTACCAGCTCGTTTAGCACGTTCGACCCGTCTACAATGTACGACGGCTACACCAACGCTCACAACCACTATACCGACATCGTTATCGCACGTGCCGACTCGGTTGTTATCCCTGAACGTCCGATGGGCCTTACCATCGACGGTTATAAGCTGAGCCTTTACAACCTCTCCAACGGTACGCTGACGGGCCGCAACGTCACATTCCCAACCGACGGTTTGCTCGTCTACAACGGTTCTGGTTCATATTATGCCAACCGCTTGGGCGGCTTCAATCTGTTTATCCCGCGCTACGACGTTGTCGTGACGGTGACCGACGGCGGTGAGCCGGTTGTCGGCGGTAAGGTGACTATCGGCGACGCCACAGCCACTACCGACGAACAAGGTAAGGCCACTGTTTCGACCTACGCCCTGAGCGGCACAGTCGAAGTGACTGCCCTCAACGCCGGCAATACCCGCGAAGGTTCGGCTACCTTCACCGTTGAAGATGGCAACTACGACTACGCCGTCGACCTTGCCCTGACGCAGGCATCCGCTCTCGACAAGGTGGTAGCTCCTACTGAGCAGAAAGACAATACCATCTACGACCTCAACGGTCGCCGCGTAAGCAATCCGGCCAACAACTATATCTATATCGTTGGTGGTAAGAAGACTATTATCGCGAAGTAATCGCGCTCGGATTATTTCAATCTGAATAAGCAACCGAAAGGGGCTGTGCTCGCATCAAGCGGGTATGGTCCCTTTTTTATGTCGCACAATAACCCGTGTTGTTCTTTTTGTCGCTCGCAGAATTGCCTTCAATCGCCCATTCTCTTGCTACCAAGGAATCGAAAGATTCCTTGGTAGCAACGTGCAAATTCCTTGGTAGGAAGAGGCGGATTCCTTGGTAGCAATATTTTTTTGCTACCAAGGAATTTTTCTTTCTGTAACTGGTAGATATTCATGAGTTTACAGCCGTGTTGTAGCGGGTTTGACGGGGAATTGGGCAATTTGAGGCGATTTGCGAAATTTTGCGATGTTCGAAAGTTCCGATGATGATAAATTGAGTTTTCGGAGCCTCGGAGCTCTCAGGGTTCTCAGAGCTCTCGGAGTTCTCTGAGTTCTCTGAGTTCTCTGAGCTCTCGGAGACCTTTAGTCTCTCGGAGCTCATTGAAATCGCTGATAATGCTGCTCTCTTATTGTTGTTTAATCTGCTGTGTAATACGAATGTAACGTCGTTTGGTTAATGATTATAATAGTATTGATTTTGATAGTAATAATCTGATTAAATCGTTTGTAGATTAATTGGAAATTATAATATTTGCGCCCGAAACGGCGTTGGTTTCGAAATGGTCGAAACAACGAATGATTAACCTTGCGCCTGTCTGCCCGAGGCGCGAAGGAGTGTGAGTACCAGCTGTTCCACAAGAGTGTCGGCTTTTGCCCGAGCCCGACCGCATTATTCCTTATTCTTGTAATATCCTTTTATCAATTTAACCGTAAACCTTTATTCATTCGTGACATGAAGCGAATTTTTACCTCAGTTCTCCTTTTGGCAGCAGCTGCGTGGCCGATGGTCAATGCCCAGTCGGTCGACCAGCTTCGCGTGCAGTCAGTGGCAGAAACCGTTGATCAACTGCCTTTGTCGGGCAATAGCGGCCTTATCATCGACCGCCTTACGCCCGACCCTGTTGCTCCTTACAGCGTGCCCGACGATACGTCGGCCGACACGTGGACCTCGCTCGGCTACGGCACCTTTACCGAGCCGGCCATCTCAAGTGTGTTTACCGCTTTCTCATCGACCGGCCCGTGGGAGGTCGAGATTGAGCAGAGCGTCGAGCACCCTGCTTACTATCGCCTCAAGAACCCGTATGGCGAAAAGTGGGGCTACTACAACAGCGGCAAATACAAGGTGCGCGACGAAGACAGCTACCTGACCTTCTATACCGGCAATCCGGAAAAGGTGATTTTCGCTACGACCAAATCGTATAATACGCTCTTTGGCTATACGCCGCTCAACGTGCAGATTAGCTCCACTTACGGCGAAGCCAACCTCTTCGACTACGGCGCTCCTTACGGCAGTTACGGCACGCTTAGCGACGGTAATATTGTCTTTCCGGCTTCCTGCTTCTACGTCTATATGGGCTCGAAGCTCTATAAGGTGACCAACGATTTGTAGATTTCGCTGCCGGGTGCGGCCGACAACTCGACCAACATCACGATCGACAACAACTGCTATGCCGACAACCAAATCCCATACACCATCACTACAGGGGCCGATGTCAAGAACGTCAAGACCCTCATCGCCAGCGGTGCGCGCTATACGGCTTCGACGGCCAACCTGAAGCTGGCTGTCTCCTACGGCACAGCCTCGTCGGCCGGGCAGCATGTGCTCGACGTCAGCACGGCTACTTCTTTCACGACGGGCACCATCTCCGACGGTTGGATTTCGATTTTTGCCGCCTCACACGACGATAGCGGCAACCTGCTCGAAGGGGCCGTCGCCTTTGCCTTTGCTACGATACACAACGACAGTGAATGGCGCAGCCTTGGCACCACGAAGTTTACCGACGACACCTACTCGCGTCCGATTCTCGGCGTGACTACTGTCCCTGACGCGCGCGACGTGGAGATTCTTCAGAACATCGCCGACCCGCGCATGTTCCGCCTCGTCAACGCCTTTGCCACCAGCTCGCTCAGCAAGTTTAGCGCCTCGACGATGTACGACGGCTATACCGACGGCCACAACCACTTTACCGACATCATTGTCTACCGGGCCGACTCGGTGGTGATTCCGGAACGCCCGATGGGCCTTACCATCAGCGGCTACAAGCTGAGCCTAACGAACTACAGCGCCGGCACGGTGACGGGTCGCAACATTACGTTCCCAACCTCGGGCCTTCGCATAGGCGTCGGTCAGAGCTACTATACGGCCAACGTCTCGGGCGGCTTTAACCTCGTCTTGCCGCGCTACGACGTGGTGGTGACGGTGGCGGCGGGCGACGCGCCGGTAGTAGGTGCTACGGTGACGGTGGGCGACGCCTCGGCCGTGACCAACGAGCAGGGCCAGGCCACCGTGTCGACCTACGGGCTCAGCGGCTCGGTCGAAGTGACGGCTGTCAGCGCCGATCAGGCCCTCTCGGGCTCGACGAGCTTCGATGTTGAAGCCGGCACGTTCGACTACAACGTCGGCATCACGCTCGGCCAAGCCACGGCTATCGACAAAGTGACGGCTCCGACCGAAAAGAAGGATGCCGCGATTTACGATCTCAATGGTCGCCGCGTCAGCAATCCGGCCAACAACTACATCTATATAATGGGTGGAAAGAAGGTGATTATCGCCAAGTAAAAGCGTTCACAGCATAGCCTCAACAACATAAGAGGCCCAAACTCAGATTATAGCCTGTAAATAACGAGGTAAGGGGTGACTCCGCAGCTTGCGGGCACCCCTTTTGTTTTTATTGTTTCTTCTGCTTCTTCTCTTCGTGGACAATCATCAGCATGGCGTAG
>X1_Eurasian_Beaver__coassemble_184_pt1 | contig 10673 bp, 6 predicted proteins | sample X1_Eurasian_Beaver__metabat2_low_PE_008 | metagenome-assembled genome bin X1_Eurasian_Beaver | reverse complement strand
ATACGGTGCGCGCCTTTACGGATGTGGCCGAGATCAAGCGCATCTTCGGCGAGAACCCGGGCAAGCTGAGCCTCAACGCGCTGTTCCTTCTGGCGCAGACCTACGAGCCGGGCACGTCGGAGTACAACCACACGCTGGCCGTGGCCGCTTCGCTCTACCCCGACGATGCGGTGGCGAACCTCAATGCCGGCAACGTGGCGCTTAGCCGAGGCGACCTAATCATGGCCGCCGACTGCCTCAGCAGGGCCGGCGACTCGGCCGAGGCCGACTACGCCCGCGGCGTGTTGGCCTTGATGCAAGACGACGACGAGGCGGCCACGCGCTACCTCCTTCGAGCCAAACAAGATGGGATCGGCGAGGCCGACGATATCCTGAACATTCTGAAACACTAATATCTGAGTTATTATAAAATGTATTCGTTTAACTTCAACCACATGAAAATGAAAAAATTTTATCTATTAGCATGTGCGGGACTGCTTTTCGCAGCATGCTCAAGTGAGGACGGCCCGGCTAATCCGGAAGAACAGAATGCCGAAGCCAAGTATATGGCTGTGAACATCGTGACTAACAATGCCGGCACGCGCGCTGACGGCGACTTTGAGTACGGCACAGAAGATGAATATGCCGTTTCAGCCGGTAACGTCGTATTCTACTTCTTTAATGCCGACGGCTCTCCGTTTTTGCTGACAGATGGCACAAACCACAAGACTCCGACCACCGAAGCCTTTACGGCCGGCAGTGTCAGCACAACATCCGGTAACAACATAACCGTTTCACACCAAGTTTTGGCTTTCCAGTCGCAGAGCGGTTCTATTCCGGCTCAGATGATAACAATCATCAATCCGGAAGATAATCTTATCAAAGATCAATATACTCTTTCGCAGTTAAGAGAAGCTCTTATCACGAACGGGAAGCCGACAGCCGGCTTCACTATGACCAACTCGGTTTATGCCGATGCTCTTGGCAACACAGTTGATGCTACACCTATTACATCTGCCAATATCGGTACAACAAAAGAAACCGCTCAAGCAAATCCGGTTGAAATCTACGTTGAACGCGTAGTAGCCAAGCTTACTACAAATGCTACCGGCGATGCTTATGCCAACAATGTTGTTGGCAAAACCTATCAGTTGAAATCTCCGGGCCAATATGCCGACTACACGGCAGTTCCGGCTCTTCAGGTACAAATCACAGGTTGGTATATGGTCAACAATACCAGCAACAGCTTCCTGCTCAAGAACATCGACAACAACAAAGCTTGGACGGCACAGAATTGGAACGACATTACAAATCATCGTTCATATTGGGCAAACACTCCGTTTACTTCAATCCAAAAAGAGGGCAACACGACCATCAGCTACAACACGATGAACAACACGGCTCAGTACAAGTATCCGTTTGAAAACACAACCGACACGACTACTATTATCTTTGCCGCACAGCTTCAAACTGCAAAAGAAGACGGTACTGCCGGTACCGCTGTAACACTCATCCGCTGGTTGTCACAGTACTATACGGTTGACATGTTCAACACTGCTCTCGAGAACTACCTCAGCAATGAAATTTATACCTACACTGCAGCTCAAGATAGCACCGAAGGTACTTGGGCATCTATTAAGGCTGCCGACATCGACTTCAAAGCAATTGAAAACTCTGACATCACAGTAGCCGGTCTTCAGGACTATAACGTAAAACTTGTATTGAAAGACGGCAACACCACTCAGTACTACTCAAAGAAGAGCACCACTGCGACACTCACACACGACGAAGTTAATGCTATTCTTGCCAACGTTCCGAAAGTACAGTATTGGAACAACGGTATGTGCTATTACTACGCCAATATTACTCACTCAGCATCTGTTAAGCCAAATGATGTTGATGCAAACAAATTCTTTGGCGTTGTTCGCAACCACTGGTATCAGCTGACAATCAACAGCATTACTGGTCTCGGCACTCCGGTTTACGATGCTACCAACTCGGTAATTCCGAAACGCCCGCAAGACGAAACTTGGTTCTTGGCCACTACGCTCAACGTACTCTCTTGGAAGATTGTATCGCAGACCGTAGACCTCACCTCAAAATAATCCTCCCCAACCAAATATAGGGTCGCGGCCGCCGTCGCGGCCCTATATTCCCATCCCGCCGCCAACCACATCGGCGGCAACAAGTAAAGAAAATAATCCATCAAAATCCCCCGATCATGCCCAACCTCAGACAATACCTCCGCTCCGCAACATGGCCGTTGTTGTTGTCCGTGTTGGTCGGATGCGAAGGCATCTACGACGACGAAGAGAATTGCGAGAGCAACTACTACGTCCGCTTCATCAGCGACATGAACCTCTACTTCGTCGATGCTTTTGAAAAGGAAGTCAACTCCGTGGCCATCTACGCGTTCGACGCCGACAGCACCCTCGCCCTCGTGAAAGAGGCGAGCGGCGACGTCCTTCACCCCGCCGAAGGCAAGTATGCCATGGATATCAGCGAGCTTTCCGCCGGCCACTACCACATCGTGGCATGGGGCGGACTCGATGGAAGCAACGGCTTCGAGCTGCCCGAGATGAAGGTGGGCAAGTCGAAGCTGTCAGACATGAAGTGCCTCATGAAGCGCACCGAGGGCGCCGACGGCAGCATCACCGTCAGTACCGACCTCGACCCGCTCTTCCACGGCTCGATGGATATCGACATCGATGAAGATGCCGAACCCGGCACCTACTACTCGGATATTCGCCTGACGAAGAATACCAACTCGATGACCATCGTGCTCCACCAGCTCGGCAGCGAGCCGCTCAGCCAAGACGACTACAGCTTCCGCATCGATGCCGACAACGGCCACATCATCAATCACGACAACAGCCTTCAGACCGACGATCAGCTCTTCACCTACCTTCCGTGGAACATCAGCGAGGGTGTGGTAGGCTCGTCGACCGACTCCCTCTCGACCTCCGCCTATCGCGGCCCGCTCAGCCCCGCAGCTTATGCAGAAGCCGCCGCCGGGGCGACGCGCGTCGAAGACGGCTCGGTGGCCATCCTTGTGGCCAACATGACCGTGTCGCGACTGATGAAGCAAGACTACGTCTCGACCACGTATCCGCGCCTCGTCATCACCCACAAAGACAAGAGCGAGGAGAGCCCGGTGATCTCCATCCCGATTGTCGACTATACGCTCCTTGTCAAAGGGCGCTACGACGGCATCGCGACCGACCAGGAATACCTCGATCGCCAGAAGGACTACAACATCACCTTCTTCCTCAACGACGGCAAGTGGGTATCGAGCGAAATCATTATCAACTCCTGGCGCATCGTGCTCAACAACAAAGATCTGCAATAATCACCCCTCCCGCCCCATCGCGGACGGAAGGCCCCACACATACATACAGACAGCAACTACCGGCGAACCCCGCCAAAGGGCGCGCCGCATGCGGATAAAACAACAAGAATGCCCCAATCCTCTCCCCGCCGAATCCTCGGATGGTTGTCGATGCTCCTGGCGTTGGCCTCGACGGGAAGCTGTGCAGGCGGCCGTGCGCCCGATGACGACGGCGACGACGGCCCGCTCTCACCGACTACGACCATCACCTTCACCATCGACGTCACCGGCTGCGACGGCGCCACCCGCTCTGCGGCCGACGAAGAGTCGTGGGGAAGCTACTATACAAGCGAAAGCGCCAGCTACGACGACGCCATCGATCTCGACCACCTCCGCGTAGGCATCATGGACCCCTACGGCACGCTCCTCTGCGCCGTCGACAACCTCAAATGCTTTCGCTCCTCCGAGACCACCTACCGCTACTACGGCACGCTCGACGCCTCGCTCTTCACCACGGGCGAGAGCTACCGCTGTGTCGTCGTGGCCAACCAAGAGAAGTTCGACTTCAACCATATCACCACCGAAGCGCAGCGCTTCACCGTGGCCGACCTGCCCAACGCAGCCGGCCTTAGCGAGATGCGAGTGCCGATGTGGGGCTTGCAGACCTTCACGGCGATGCCCGACGTCGACACGCAGAATGCCGGACAAATCGACCTGCTCCGCGCGGCCGCCAAATGCCGCATCCGCCTGAGCAGCGCCTTGCAAGCCTCGGGCTATGCGATGGAGAACCTTCGCCTCTGCCTCTACAACCGGAGCGGCAACATCATCCCGGCCCACAACCGCGACGTCGATGCCACCACCCACCTCAGCTACAACAGCGATCATGCCTACTACTGCTTCAATCCCGTCAGCGGTCGCGACACCGCTATCGTAGCCCTTCAATCCGAACCGGGCCGCACCGACGGCAGCATGATTGCCTACTTCCCCGAACAGCAGAACCGCACCACAACCCCCACCTACCTCACGCTCGACATCCGCGACCGCCTGGGCAACCTGCTGAGCTACAACGTCGACTTTAAAGACTACACGGCAGGCACCCTCCTGCGCGACCTCAAGCGCAACCACGTCTACGACTTCGAGATCACCGGTTTCAGCCACGGGCTCGACCTCACGCTCGACGTCAGCGACTGGGACGAAGTGAGCGAGGATATCGACTTTACCACCCACATCTCGGGCGACCTCGACCTGAAGTGGGTCAAAGGCACCTACTCCGCGCTCAACGAGGCAAGCAAGCGCGTGACGGTCCTGACCGGCACCCCCGCCGAGGCCACCTTCCACATCAAGAGTCCGCTTGGAGCCACGTGGGTAGCCTCGATTACGAACAGCAACTACCTGGCCTTCGTCACCACCGACGCCGAGGGCAACACCGCGTACACCGCCACCGTCACGGGCAATATCAGCTCCGATGCCGGCACGGCCCGCATCAAGGTCTTGGCTCTGCTCGACAGCAATGCCTTGCAGCACGAGGCCAAAATCACGTTCTACGTGCGCTATATGGACGGCACCAGTATCAAAGTATCCCAATTGAGCGATTGGGTCGTGATACAGCCTATCTAACGACAAACTATTAGTAAAGAGCCGCCTTGTCTCATTGGAGGGCGAGCGGGTTATTACAACAACAACGACTTAAAGCGAGTTATTATGTCAGCACATCATCGTGTGAGCCGCCTGGCGAGCGTCGCACGGCTGTGGCAATGCCTTTGGGCGGCATTGCTGCTCGGAGCCTTGTGTGCGTGCACCGACGACTCCGATTGTCCCGCGGCCGACGACGCAGAAGTCGGCTCGCTCAGCCTCAGCCTCTCGACGGGCGGCCTGAGCGTAAGGACCCGTGCGACCTCCGACCCGGACTATTATCTGGCCACGGCCGACATCTTCTTCTATCCCGGGGGCACCGCCGACGAGGCTCCCGCCTACTCCGTCCGAGACGTCAACCTCGAGGCGTACGACATCGCATCCATCTCGAAGGGGCTCACCAACGCGCAGGTCGACAAGCTCTTTCCCGGCTCAGAGACCACCTGCACCGTCTACGTCGTGGCCAACATGACCGACTCCATCAAGCACCTCTCTGCCCCGACAATCAATCAGCTCAAAGCCTGGCTCATCGAAGCCGACCTCCCCACCCACGCCGCCAAGCAACTGCGCTACCCCATGGCGATGGACGGGATGGGCATCGCCGTGCTCGACCGCTCGAAGATGGCCATCAGCGGCACCATCACGCTGCAACGCGCCTTGGCCAAGATATTGCTCAACATCGCCGTGGCCGACACCGTCGTCTTGGGCGACGAGAAGTATGTGGCGGTCACCTCGTCGGCTTCGGCCATCCACGTCGACCTGATGGCGGGCTCCACCACCGGCCTTCTCGGCGGCCCCGCTCCCTACGAGCAGCGCAAGTTTACCGGCTCGGAGAACCCCTACGTGAAGAGCTACTCGCGCACGGGCGAGACCTTCAGCGAGAGCGATGCCAACACCGGCACCACCCGCTACACGCGGCTGACACACACGCCGTTCTACACGTTTCCCAACGAGTGGCGCTCGAACGAAGCCCACGACGGCGACGAGGAGACCACGCTTCAGCTGCTCGTGCCGTGGAAGAAGATTACGGCCGACGGCTCGGAAGACTACATCTCTTACTACTATCAGATCCCGGTCAACTACTCGGGCATGCGCGTGGAGCGCAACCACTATTACAAGATCAGCCTCAAAGTGGGGATGCTCGGCAACAAAGAGGCGAGCGACCCGCTCCGCATCCCCGACCCCGACTACGAGATTCTGGGCTGGGGCAACGACGACTCGCAGGTGCTGGCCGACCTCTCGAAGTCGCACTACCTCGTCGTGGAAGACAGCAAGTTTACGATTTGGAACGAGAGCAGCCTCTCGTTTGCCTACTATACCTGCAGCGAGCTCCAAGGCGCCACGCTGACCTCAATCAGCTACGCCTCGACGCTCTATACCGATTCGAACGGCGACCCCACCACCGTCTACCTCTACAACACCACCTACAACGCCTCGACCAAGACCTACAGCGAGGCCACCTACTCGACCAACGACAAGGCGGTGCGAAGCACCTATTCGGGCGTAGTCAGCTACATCAACAGCATGATAAAGAGCGGCGGGTTTATCACGAACACCATCAACCGCTCGTCCGACGGCGTCTCGGAAGGGGTGGGCACCATCACGCTCACGGCCGACATCGACCAAATCGCTTCGATCATCTATCACCCCATCACCTACACCATCGAGCTCGAGAACTCGCGCGAGCACAACGGCCTGCGCTATACGGTGACGGTGACGCAATATCCGTCGAAGTATATCGCCTTCAGCGAAGGGGGCAACGTCTTCGTCAACGGCTACTACGCCCGCCTGATTCCCGACGCCGGCTCGACCACCGCGTCTTTGCCGACGGGCTGGAACTCGGTGACCGTCTCGGGCACAACTTGGTATCGGTGCGACGGCTTTACCTATCAGAACTACAGCGCCTCGAAAGGGAGCTACTCGAACTCGTCGAGCTACTATCAGACCAGCTCCGGCATCGACTACGGCTACGGATCGACCAGCATCAAACCCGCCGCATCCAACTACTCCGTCAGCTCAAGCTACGAGTTCTTGCGCGGTGCGCTAAGCTCCAACATCGCCTTTAAGAATACGATCGACGTGGCCGTCTCGGCCTTCACCAAAGACGACAACACCTTCACCGTCACACGCATCCTCACCAATGCCGACGGCAGCTATGCGCGAGACGCGAACAACACCGTAATCACCTACTCCAAAACCTACGAGTACGCCATCGGCGACCCGCGCGGCCCGAAGGGGGTCTACTACGCCGACGACCACACCAACACCTCCAGCTACGACTATGCCTCCAACAAGCTCTATGACTACATGACCACGTCGGGGAAGACAGGCAGCACCTACTATCGCTACATCGCCTCGTGGGGCGACTATGCCCAGCAGATTCGCATCGGAGGCCAGGATGCGGCCTACGACAACGTCATCGCCCCGCTCTTCAAGATTCAGTCGTCCTACGGCGCGGCGATGTACAAGGTCTACTTCAACGTGGCGCAGAAGCGGTGTGCCACCTACCAGGAGGCCGGCTATCCGGCCGGGCGATGGCGCCTGCCGACGCTGGCCGAGATTGCCTTCATCGTAAGGCTTCAGAATACGGGCGTCATCGAAAAGATGTTCGACGACAACGAGACCGGCTATTGGACCTCGTCGGGCGGACGCTACGTGGCCAACTCCGACCTCTACTATACGCAAGACTACTACAACGAAAATCGCAAGAACGCCGCCATCTACGTGCGCTGTGTCTACGACCTCTGGTATTGGCAAGACGGGCAGCACACGCCGACCACCAAATACTACCCGCTGCCGTATCAATAATCATTCAATCCACTTCAATCCCCCGCGCGTATTATGACCCGCCATCTCTACATTTATATATACACACTCGTGGCCTTCATCGGCCTGACGGCCACGAGCTGCACAGACCGAAGCACCTTGCCCGACGACGACTCGGCGACGGGCGAGGTGACCGTCATGCTCCGCGTTGCCCCGCTCGACGACGGCTCCTCCACCTCCACCCGCTCCTTCTGCGACAAGCGCGACTTCGTGGGCTCCGAGGCGTCGGTCAAGGTGCTCACCTTCGACGAGAACCACCTGCTGGCCAACGTCTACGAAGGCACGTATCAGAGCACCGACGGCGACTGCAACTACTACTCCGTCACGCTCAAGACCACCGACCGACCGCGCATCGTGCACATCATCGTCAACCACAACGCCCTGAGCATCCACGACATCCCGTTTGGCGCCGAGAGCGACATCTTCACCTCCGACCTGATGACCGTCGCCGACAGCACCGACGTCTACTGGGCGCGCGTCGAGCTGCCCAACGGCGTGAGCGAGACCACCGCCTCCGAAGCCTTCGCCCACCTGAAGCTGGTGCGCAACTTCTGCAAGGTGACGATGGCGCTATCCGACGACGCCTCCGCCCGGCTGAAAGACGCCGAGTGGGGCATGATGATTATCCCAACGCGCGGCTCCGTGGCCCCCTACCTCGACGATGAGGACTTCGCCGACTACTTCCAAGGCACCGACGGCACCATCACAAGCTACAACCAGCTCACCGCCCAGGGCTATCACGGCAACGTGCCGCGCACCGTGGGCGGCGCCGACAGCTTCTACCGCCTCACCTCCAACGAAGAGACCCGCTCCATCTGCTGGCGCCCCTTGAGCGAGCCTATCTACACCTACGAGAACGAAGGCTCGAGCGGCAGCTCGCTCTGGAGGAAGTGTACCTTCTTCCTGCGGGGGCACTACGTCGACGACAGCGGCAAGACCGGCACGACCTACGTCTACTACCGCCTCTCGCTCGTCGACCCGCAAAACAACTACCGCCCCATCAACCTGCTGCGCAACATCGCCTACGACATCACCATCAACAGTATCATCGACCCCGGCTACGACACCGCCCTCGAAGCCTATACGCGCGCCTCGATGAACAACATCTCGGGCTCCACCTCGATGGGCGAATACCCGAACGTCATGTCGGGCACGGCGATGCTCCGCGTGGAGTATATGCGCAAGTATATCCTGTCGCCCGAAGAGTTTACGATGGACGTGCGCTACGTGCCCGACATCAGCAAGACCTCGTCGGGCAGCTACGTGACAGACAACGGCAAGATTCAGCTCTTGCAGGTCGACGGGTCGTACGACGTCGCGGTGCTCCCATCGCCCATCACCGACAAGAACCACGCCCTGGCCTCCTACTTCATCGCCTCGGCCGACCTCACCACCTCGCCCGGCTACCGCCGCATCACCTTCAAGCCGGGCAAGCCGCTGAGCGACGGGCAGTCGATCACGTCGACGGTACGCGTGGCCGTAAGCGATGCCAGCCACTCCGACCTCTATCGCGACGTGGAGTTTATCTTGCGCGAGCGCTACAAGATGCAGAACCTGCAAGTGGTCAACGACGACGATGAAGTGAACAGCTACATCCTCTCGGTCGACGTGCCCGCCTCACTCCCGAAAGAGCTCTTCCCGCTCACCTTCACCTTCGAGACCGATCCCACTTACGCCTATCCGAACCCCTACAAGACGGTGATGGAGGCCAGCGGTACCGAGGGCTCGCTCTTCGACTCAACGAACAAGAACGCCTTCCACTTCCACCGCACCGTGACGTGGACGCAATTCTCCACCAAGCTCTCGAAGCCGGGCACCACCGGCTTTGTCGAAGAGAACGGCTACAAGCATATCACCTTCTTCTTCCGCATCAACATCGTCTTGCTCGACAACAACGGCTCGGACGACAACCCGATGACCTTCGCCGTGCAATGCGACGCCTTCTCGCCCGACCCCGATGCCGACATCGACAACGTTACGCCCGCTATACTTTCGAAATCGTATATCTTCCCGTGGGACAGCTCGATGGGCGAGTATATGCCGCAGGAGGTGAAATGAGTTTATTTATAGCCCTTCCTTCGAGAAGTTTTTATCGGACCGAGGAATTTAAAAATTCGAACTGAGGAATCTCGAGTGACATACCTATGATACTTTTGTTCCATCCCAATGATACTTTTGTTCCATTCCAATGGAACTGTTGTGCCATCCCAATGGAACTGTTGTGCCATACCTATGATCCTCGTGTACGGACGGCATCGTACTCGAATACGCTTGGTAGCACACTCAGGCCATCCTTCCAGCTATTTTACCATCCGGTTAGGCGAACAGGTCTGTCCCCTCCTTTGCCAAATCAAAAAAAATGCTATCTACCGCGAAATTTCTTCGCAAATAATTTGGAGTTTATTGAATCAAACATATCTTTGCACCGTAATCAAATTTGTAATGATTACAACAATGAAACAAAAACATGGATAAAGTAAAGCAACACTTAGAGGAACATGGCGTGAAGCCATCCATACAGCGAATGGCGATTATGCGCTACCTGATGGAGCATCACACTCACCCTACTGCTGATATGATATTCAATGATTTGTATGCTGACTATCCGACTCTCTCGAAGACAACTGTTTACAATACATTGAAATTGTTATCCGAGCAGGGGGCGGCCAGAATGATAGGGATTGAAGAGAAGAACGCGCGCTTCGACGGCGACACATCGCCCCACGCGCACTTCCGTTGCAAATGCTGCGGTTGCATCTACGATATCCCGCTGCGCCACGACAACGAAATCTTCGTTGACGGAATAGGCGAGCTCTCGATCGACGAGGTGCACGTCTACTACAAGGGCTACTGCAAGGCGTGTAAAGACGCGGCGGCTCGCCCGCAATAACCACCGGCCGGCTTTTGG
>X1_Eurasian_Beaver__coassemble_179_pt1 | contig 10813 bp, 9 predicted proteins | sample X1_Eurasian_Beaver__metabat2_low_PE_008 | metagenome-assembled genome bin X1_Eurasian_Beaver | reverse complement strand
GGAGGTGAACGGCCATCTGGTCACCGTCGAAGTCGGCGTTGAATGCCGTACATGCGAGCGGGTGGAGCTGGATTGCCTTACCTTCAATCATCTTCGGCTGGAACGCCTGAATACCGAGTCGGTGAAGCGTAGGGGCACGGTTGAGGAGCACAGGGTGACCTTTCATCACGTGTTCGAGGATATCCCATACCACCGGCTCTTTCTTGTCGACGATCTTTTTGGCAGATTTGACAGTCTTGACAATGCCGCGTTCGATCAGCTTGCGGATGATGAACGGCTTGTAGAGCTCGGCAGCCATGTATTTAGGGATACCGCATTCGTGCATCTTCAATTCCGGACCTACGACGATTACCGAACGTGCCGAGTAGTCGACGCGCTTACCGAGGAGGTTCTGACGGAAGCGACCTTGCTTACCCTTGAGCGAGTCGGAGAGCGACTTGAGCGGACGGTTGGCTTCGGTCTTCGCGGCGCTTGACTTACGCGAGTTGTCGAGCAATGAGTCGACAGCTTCCTGAAGCATACGTTTTTCGTTGCGGAGGATTACCTCAGGCGCCTTGATTTCCATCAATCGTTTCAAACGGTTGTTGCGGATAATCACGCGGCGATAGAGGTCGTTGAGGTCGGACGTTGCAAAACGGCCGCCGTCGAGCGGCACGAGCGGACGAAGTTCCGGCGGAATCACAGGGACGATTTTGAGAATCATCCATTCCGGCTTGTTGCGTCCTTTCGATGCGCGGAACGATTCGACCACCTGAAGGCGCTTGAGCGCTTCGTTCTTGCGCTGCTGCGAACCGTCGGTATTGGCGCGGTGACGCAGTTCGTAAGAGAGGCTGTCGAGATCGAGTTGTGCCAAAAGGTCGTGGATAGCTTCCGCACCCATTTTGGCAACGAATTTATTTGGATCATTGTCGTCGAGGAGCTCGTTTTCGTGACCGAGTTCGTCAACAATGTCGAGATATTCTTCTTCCGAGAGAAGGTCGTACTTGGCAACGCCGTCGTTAGCCTTCACACCCGGGTTGATAACTACGTAGCGTTCGTAGTAAATGATAGCGTCGAGCTTCTTGGTTGGCAAGCCGAGCAGGTAGCCAATCTTGTTTGGCAACGAGCGGAAATACCAGATATGAGCCACCGGCACAACGAGCTGGATATGCCCCATACGCTCGCGACGCACCTTTTTCTCCGTCACCTCTACCCCACAACGGTCGCAGACGATACCCTTGTAGCGGATACGTTTGTACTTACCGCAATGACATTCGTAGTCCTTCACAGGACCGAAAATGCGTTCGCAGAACAAACCGTCGCGTTCAGGCTTATAAGTACGGTAGTTAATGGTTTCGGGTTTGAGCACCTCACCGCTTGAGCTTTCCAGGATTTCTTCAGGAGAAGCCAGGCCGATTGAGATTTTCGAAAAGTTACTCTTTATCTTGTTATCTTTTCTAAAAGCCATGTTTGTTGTTTATAAAGAGTTATGAAGATTATCTTATGAGATTATCGGCATAGGCTGAGCCCAAGCTTGGGGAGCGGTGCCGTCGAGGCCACGCTCCCCGCTGCTTGCAGCTGCTATGCTTTTTAACCGCCGAAAAGCGGTTGGAGGATTATTCCAAGTGAATGCTCAAGCCCAAACCACGGAGCTCGTGGAGCAACACGTTGAGTGATTCCGGAATACCCGGAGTCGGCATTGGGTCACCCTTGACAATTGCTTCGTAAGCCTTCGAGCGGCCCACGACGTCGTCTGACTTGATTGTAAGGATTTCCTGCAAGATGTGGGCGGCGCCGAATGCTTCGAGCGCCCAAACTTCCATCTCCCCGAAACGCTGACCACCAAACTGGGCTTTACCGCCGAGAGGCTGCTGCGTGATGAGTGAGTATGGACCGATTGAACGAGCGTGCATCTTGTCTTCGACCATGTGGCCGAGCTTCAGCATGTAGGTCACACCCACCGTTGCCGGCTGGTGGAAGCGTTCGCCTGTGCCACCGTCGTAGAGATACGACTTACCGTATCGCGGCACGCCTGCCTTGTCTGTCCACTCGTTGAGGTCGTCGAGGCTTGCACCGTCGAAGATCGGAGTCGCGAATTTCTCACCGAGTTCTTTACCGGCCCAGCCGAGAACCGCTTCGAAAATCTGACCCAAGTTCATACGTGAAGGCACACCAAGCGGGTTGAGCACGATGTCGACCGGCGTACCGTCGGCCAAGAACGGCATATCCTCCTGACGTACGATGCGCGACACGATACCCTTGTTACCGTGACGACCGGCCATCTTGTCACCCACGCTGATCTTACGCTTCTTGGCGATGTAGACCTTTGCCATCTGCACAATACCTGCAGGGAGCTCGTCGCCGATAGAGATGTCGAACTTCTTGCGACGGAGTTCGGCATCGATCTCTTTGTACTTGCGCATGTAGTTCATAATAGTGGCACGGATGAGGTCGTTCTTGTGCGCATCCGCAGTCCAGCTGCTTACTTCTACCGAGCTGTAGTCAATCGAGTCGAGCGCTGCGCGTGTGAACTTCGTGCCTTTGGCCACGAGTTCGACGCCGAGGTTGGCGTCTTTCACGCCCATCGACGTAAGGTCGTTGGTGAGCGTCATCAACTTGTCGATCAAGAGATCTTTGAGGCGGGCAAGCTTCAATTCATATTCTTCGTCGAGCTTAGGCAGGATAGCCTTGTCGCTCAACTTGCCTTTTTTCTTCTTCACGGCACGTGAGAAGAGGTTCGTGCCGATAACAACGCCCTTGAGCGACGGAGTGGCCTTGAGTGAAGCATCCTTCACGTCGCCGGCCTTGTCGCCAAAGATGGCGCGGAGAAGCTTTTCTTCCGGCGACGGGTCTGACTCGCCCTTCGGCGTAATCTTACCAATCATGATGTCGCCCGGACCGATAAGCGCACCGACGCGCACGATACCGCGTTCGTCGAGGTCTTTCGTAGCATCTTCGCTGACGTTTGGAATATCGGAAGTAAGCTCTTCCATACCGCGCTTCGTCTCACGCACTTCGAGCGAATACTCGTCGACGTGAACCGAAGTCAGGATATCTTCGCGCACAACGCGTTCGTTGAGCACGATAGCATCCTCATAGTTGTAACCCTTCCATGGCATGTATGCCACTTTGAGGTTCTTACCGATAGCAAGCTCACCGTTTGCCGTAGAGTAACCTTCGGTGAGAATATCACCTTTCTCTACGCGCTGACCTTTGCGGCAGATTGGGCGAAGGTCCATCGTCGTGCTCTGGTTGGTCTTGCGGAATTTCGGGATGTTGTATACTTTGAGTGAATCTTCAAAGCTGGTGAATTCTTCCTCTTCGGTGCGGTCATAGCGCACACGGATTACCGTAGCGTCGACAAACTCAATCACACCCGGACCTTCGGCAGTAATCTGCGTGCGCGAGTCGCGGATGAGCTGCCCTTCGATACCCGTACCTACGATTGGAGCCTCGGTGCGAAGCAGCGGAACAGCCTGGCGCATCATGTTCGAACCCATGAGTGCACGGTTGGCGTCGTCGTGTTCGAGGAACGGAATGAGGGATGCCGCGATAGAGGCAATCTGCGTCGGCGACACGTCCATGAGGTTAACTTCTTCCGGAGCAACAACCGGGAAGTCGCCCTCCTGACGAGCCTTCACACGCGAGCGAACGAACGTACCGTCGTCGTTGAGCGGCGCATTACCCTGAGCGATAATCTTACCCTCTTCCACTTCGGCAGTGAGATAGACGATATGGTTCTGGTCGAGGTCGACCTTACCATTTTCCACAAGGCGATACGGCGTTTCGATGAAGCCGAGGTCGTTGATCTTCGCGTAGACACAGAGAGATGAAATCAAACCGATGTTCGGACCTTCCGGCGTCTCAATCGGACAGAGACGACCGTAGTGGGTGAAGTGAACGTCGCGCACCTCGAAGCCTGCACGCTCGCGCGAGAGACCGCCCGGACCGAGAGCCGACATACGACGCTTGTGAGTCATCTCGGCAAGCGGGTTGGTCTGGTCCATAAACTGTGAGAGGGCGTTCGTACCGAAGAATGAATTGATCACCGACGAAATCGTCTTGGCATTGATCAAGTCAATCGGAGTAAACACTTCATTGTCGCGCACATTCATACGTTCGCGGATGGTGCGAGCCATACGAGCCAAGCCGATACCGAATTGGTTATAGAGCTGTTCGCCCACCGTGCGGACGCGACGGTTTGAAAGGTGGTCGATATCATCAACGTCAGTCTTCGAGTTGATAAGCTCGATGAGATACTTAATGATTTCGATGATATCTTCCTTGGTGAGCACCTTCGTATCCATCGAAGTCGTCAGGTTGAGCTTGCGATTGATACGGTAGCGACCCACTTCGCCAAGGTCGTAACGCTTTTCCGAGAAGAAAAGGTTCGTGATAACTTCGCGAGCGGAAGTATCGTCGGCCGGCTCTGCATTACGGAGCTGGCGATATATGTAGAGCACCGCTTCTTTTTCCGAGTTCGACGGGTCTTTCTGAAGGGTGTTATAGATAATGGCGTAGTCCGACAGGTTGCTATCCTCTTTGTGGAGCAAGATGGTTGCTACGTTCGATTCGAGGATATCATCGATATTCGTTTCGTCAAGAACGGTTTCGCGGTCGATAATGACCTCGTTACGTTCGATAGAAACCACTTCACCTGTATCTTCATCAACAAAGTCTTCGACCCAAACCTTAAGCACACGAGCGGCAAGTTTGCGGCCGATAGCTTTCTGCAAGTTTGTTTTGGTAACCTTTACTTCTTCGGCAAGACCGAATATTTCGAGAATATCCTTGTCGCTTTCGAAGCCGATGGCACGCAAGAGCGTGGTCACAGGTAATTTCTTCTTACGGTCAATATACGCGTACATCACGTTATTGATATCCGTAGCAAACTCAATCCAAGAACCTTTGAAAGGGATGATACGAGCGGAGTAAAGCTTCGTACCATTGGCGTGTACACTCTGCCCGAAGAAAACGCCCGGAGAACGATGTAACTGCGACACGACTACGCGCTCGGCACCGTTGATAACGAAAGTACCCTTCTCAGTCATATAAGGAATAGGACCGAGATATACGTCTTGAATCACTGTATCGAAATCTTCGTGATCGGGGTCTGTACAGTAAAGTTTCAGTTTTGCTTTTAACGGTACGCTATATGTAAGGCCTCTTTCAAGACATTCGTCGATGGTGTAGCGGGGAGGGTCGATGAAGTAGTCGAGGAACTCCAGTACGAAGTTGTTACGCGTGTCGGCGATTGGGAAGTTCTCGGCGAACACTTTGTACAAACCTTCGTTTTTTCTTTTTTCGGGTGGAGTATCAAGCTGCAAAAAGTCTTGAAATGACTTCAATTGCACTTCGAGAAAATCCGGATAAGCGAGTGGATTTTTAATCGAAGCAAAATTTACCCGTTGTTTACCAATATTTGAAGACATTTATCAACAATAGATTAATTGAACTTAATATGAAATATATACGCAAAAAGGTTAAGAGACCACTACATAGAGATCTCTTAACCGTAAATGAGTGTAAAGTGTTAAGTGCTAAGCGTTAAGGATTATTACCCGACACTATACACTTGCCTCCCTTTATCGGGGGAAAGCATTATTTAAGTTCAACTTCAGCACCAGCTTCTGTCAACTGATTCTTCAGAGCTTCTGCTTCTGCTTTGTCAACACCTTCTTTGATTGCGCTTGGAGCGTTGTCTACCAAGTCTTTAGCTTCTTTCAAGCCAAGGCCGGTGAGTTCTTTCACGAGCTTAACGATAGCGAGCTTGTTAGCGCCGGCTGCTTTGAGAACAACATCGAAAGATGTTTTTTCTTCAGCTGCAGGAGCAGCAGGACCAGCAGCAGCAACAGCAACAGCTGCAGCAGCAGGTTCAATACCGTATTCTTCTTTCAAAATTTGAGCAAGTTCGTTTACTTCCTTTACGGTCAAGTTAACAAGTTGTTCAGCTAAAGCTTTCAAATCTGCCATTTTAGTATGTATTAAATGTTATTTTACTTATTGATTTTGATAGATTGTTAGGGGTTTTCGAACGATTCTTAGCGTCAGGCTACGCAGCGCAGGGCCGCGTGCATGGGGCTATTAGCGTTCTGAGAGAGTCTGGAGAACTCCGTGGATAGTGTTGCCACCGCTCTGGAGAGCAGAGAGAACGTTCTTTGCAGGCGACTGCAGGAGTGCGATAACGTCTGCGATGAGTTCGTTTTTGCTCTTAACGGCAACGAGTGCATCAAGCTGATCAGCGCCGATGTAGAAGCTACCTTCAACATAAGCAGCCTTCAACGCAGGAAGCTCTTCTTTACCTTTGCGGAAATCTTTGATCAATTTCGCAGGAGCGTTGCCTGTGTTAGAGAACATGATAGCTGAAGAACCCTTCAGTGCGCCGTTGAGGGCAGAGAAGTCTTCACCGGTCAGTTCCAAAGCTTTCTTGAACATAGTGTTTTTAACCACTACGAGCTTGATATCACTTTTGAAACATGCTCTTCTCAACTGGCTTGTTTTCTCTGCATCCATAGATGCAGTGTCAGTCACATAGAAGTGAGCATACTCACGGATCAATGACCCTAAGTGCTCTATATTAGTGCTTTTATCTTCCTTTCTCATAATAATCAAAAATTTTAAATCTCGTCAACTGATTTCGGCTCGATTTTAATTCCCGGGCTCATTGTACTTGAAAGGAATACACTCTTGACATAAGTACCTTTAGCAGCAGCCGGTTTCAATTTGATGAGCGCAGCAACGAATTCTTTTGCGTTGTCGCGGATCTGATCCGGAGTGAAAGATACTTTACCGATTGAAGCGTGAACAATACCGTTCTTGTCAACTTTGAAGTCGATCTTACCCTGTTTAACCTCTTTCACGGCTTTCGCCACGTCCTGAGTAACAGTACCCGATTTCGGGTTTGGCATCAAACCGCGCGGACCGAGCACACGACCCAAAGCACCGATCTTACCCATGATAGCAGGCTGCGTGATGATTACATCAATGTCAGTCCAACCACCTTTGATTTTCTCGATATATTCGTCCAACCCTACATAGTCAGCACCAGCTTCTTTAGCGGCAGTTTCCTGATCCGGGTTACAGAGCACGAGGACGCGCACCTGCTTACCGGTACCGTGAGGCAAAGAAACGACGCCACGAACCATCTGGTTTGCTTTACGAGGGTCAACACCCAAACGTACATCAATATCTACTGAGGAGTCGAATTTCGTGAAAGTGATTTCTTTCACCAATTCAGAAGCTTCTTTCAGTGAATAAGACTTCCCTGCTTCAATCTTTGATGCAGCCAACTTTTGATTTTTCGTCAGTTTTCCCATTTCCAATTGAAGTTTAATTAGTTATTACCAGGGAATTCTCCCTTTACTGTGATACCCATACTGCGAGCAGTACCGGCAACCATTGTCATCGCTGACTCCAAAGTAAAACAGTTCATGTCTACCATTTTGTCTTCTGCGATAGTTTTCACTTGATCCCAAGTAATCTCAGCAATTTTCTTACGGTTAGGCTCTGCAGAACCGCTCTTTTGCTTCGTGATTTCGAGCAATTGAACCGGTACCGGTGGAGTTTTCACCACGAAATCGAAAGATTTATCAGTGTAGTAAGTGATTACTACCGGCAAAATCTTCCCTGCTTTTTCTTGAGTTCTGGCATTGAATTGCTTGCAAAACTCCATGATGTTGATACCTTTAGAACCCAGTGCAGGGCCTACCGGTGGAGATGGATTTGCAGCGCCTCCTTTAATTTGTAATTTAATTTGTCCAGCAATCTCTTTAGCCATTTTCTTTTTGAATTAAAAATGTTAGTGTAAAGCGCAATGAGCGTCGACGTAACTCGCCGCTTATTGTTCTTTTTCGACTTGTGTAAAGCTCAATTCGAGCGGCGTTTTGCGCCCGAAGATCTTAACCATCACTTTCAGCTTCTTACGTTCGGCATTAACCTCTTCGATGACGCCGTTAAAGCCGCTAAACGGCCCGTCGTTCACCTTCACGGTCTCGCCAACGAAGTAGGAGATACCGAGTTCTTCGGCTTGTTCTCCGAGCTCATCAACAACGCCCAGCATCCGGTTGATTTCGCTTTGGCGAAGCGGTTCGGGCGTACGCCCCTTCTTACCGCCGAGGAAGCCGATCACATAGGTCGTATTCTGAAGGCGGTGAGGAACCTCACCTACAAGAGCGGCCTGCACAAAAACATAACCGGAATAAAGGACATTTTCTTTCATGACCCTTTTCCCGTTACGCACTGTGTAGACTTTCTCAGTCGGTATCAATACCTGGGATACATAGTCGCCAAGGTCCGTGTTACGCATCTCTGCTTCAAGCGTCTCCTTGACTTTGTTTTCTTTTCCTGCAACGGCACCTAAGACGTACCATTCTTTCTTAACCTCAGCCATAATTATTTCCGGGTTTTAGAAAATTGCCTCGTAGAAAAAGCGCATGATGTTTTCGAAACCAAAGTCCATGGCCCAAATAACGAGTGCTATGAGCAGGGAAGCAAACATAACAACCACAGCACTGTTAGCCAATTCGGACTGTGTTGGCCAAGAAACCTTATGTACAAGTTCGTTATAAGATTCTTTAAATGATTCTACTATCTTCATTCTTGTAAGAATTAGCACGGGTCGAGAGGCTCGAACTCCCGACACCTGGTTTTGGAGACCAGTGCTCTACCAACTGAGCTAGACCCGTGTGTGAAAGACAACTCCCCTTTTGACGGAGGAGTTGTCTTGTAAATTTATTCTATCGTGCGAGATATTACTCAACGATTTCAGTGATCTGACCAGAACCTACCGTACGACCACCTTCGCGGATAGCGAAGCGGAGACCGAGGTCGAGAGCTACAGGGTAGATGAGCTCTACAGAGATCTGTACGTTGTCACCTGGCATAACCATTTCAGTACCTTCTGGCAAAGTGATTTCGCCAGTTACGTCCAATGTACGGAGGTAGAACTGAGGACGGTATTTGTTGTGGAATGGAGTGTGACGACCACCTTCTTCTTTCTTAAGAACGTAGATCTGAGCGATGAACTTAGTGTGAGGGTGAACTTTACCCGGGTGGCAGATAACCATACCACGCTTAACTTCGTTCTTGTCGATACCACGGAGGAGGAGACCAACGTTGTCACCAGCTTCACCCTGATCGAGGAGCTTGCGGAACATTTCAACGCCAGTTACAACCGATTTCTTAGCTTCGTGACCGAGACCGATGATCTGAACTTCATCACCCACTTTCACGATACCAGTTTCGATACGACCTGTTGCTACAGTACCACGACCTGTGATAGAGAACACGTCTTCAACCGGCATCAAGAACGGTTTGTCGATGTCACGTGGAGGCAACTGAATCCAGTTGTCAACAGCGTCCATCAATTCCATTACTTTTTCTTCCCACTGTGGTTCACCGTTGAGGGCACCGAGGGCAGAACCGCGGATGAACGGAGTGTTATCGCCGTCAAATTCGTAGAATGAAAGGAGCTCACGCATTTCCATTTCAACGAGTTCGAGCATTTCTTCGTCGTCAACCATGTCACACTTGTTCATGAACACAACCAGACGCGGAACGTTTACCTGACGAGCCAAGAGGATGTGCTCGCGAGTCTGAGGCATCGGACCGTCAGTAGCAGCTACTACGATGATAGCGCCGTCCATCTGAGCAGCACCGGTAACCATGTTCTTAACGTAGTCAGCGTGTCCCGGACAGTCTACGTGAGCGTAGTGACGGTTAGCAGTCTGATATTCTACGTGAGAAGTGTTGATTGTGATACCACGTTCTTTTTCTTCTGGAGCGTTGTCGATAGAGTCGAACGAACGGAGTTCAGAGAGACCTTTCTTAGCCAACACTGTAGTAATAGCGGCTGTCAAGGTAGTTTTACCGTGGTCAACGTGACCGATAGTACCGATGTTTACGTGCGGTTTCGAACGGTCAAAATGTTCTTTAGCCATAACTTAAGATGTTATTATTTTGATTAATGATTAGCTCTTCAAACCTTTAGAGCCGTTGACGGGATTTGAACCCGTGACCTCTTCCTTACCAAGGAAGTGCTCTACCCCTGAGCTACAACGGCATTGATTAATTCTTTGTGGAGTGGGCGAAGATGGATTCGAACCACCGAAGTCGTAAGACAGCAGATTTACAGTCTGCCCCATTTGGCCACTCTGGTATTCGCCCAAAGTTACCGACGGTTTTCGCAAACCGTGCCGATATATTTCATGTGTTTGAGCCTCTTGTCGGATTCGAACCAACGACCCCGAGATTACAAATCACGTGCTCTGGCCAACTGAGCTAAAGAGGCAATTGTATTGCACCCGCTTGGCGGGCTTTTCAACTACTAAGCGGGTGCAAATTTAGGCATTAATTCCAAACTACAAAACTATTGGCGTGTTTTTTTCTGCCACATTAGTTCTTTTTGGTAAATTCGGTTGCCTTCTTCTCTTTATAGCGCCCGATTTGCTTGACGATAGCGTCAACCACGAGTGCTACACTTTCTTCAAACGAGTCTGTCTGCTTGGATGCGAAAAGCTCGCCTTCCGGCAGCAGAAGCTTCAAACTCGCTTCTTTATTTTCACGATCTTCCGATTTCACGACGCGGAGCGTAACCTGGGCGGCTACCGACTTGTCCACGTACTGATCAAGCTTCGCTACTTTTTTGTTGATATACTCTACCAACTGTTTCGAAGCATCGAAATGCAAAGACTGAATGCTAATTTCCATCTTGACCTCCTTTTTTTAAGGCTCGGGGGTGAGCCCGATTGTAATTCAACAATATTTCTCGCGGAGACACATGCGTGTAAACCTCCGTAGAAGACAACGAACTATGTCCGAGCAGCTCTTTTACAGC
>X1_Eurasian_Beaver__coassemble_173_pt1 | contig 11132 bp, 9 predicted proteins | sample X1_Eurasian_Beaver__metabat2_low_PE_008 | metagenome-assembled genome bin X1_Eurasian_Beaver | reverse complement strand
CCTTAAAGGGGCTGTTTCAAAACGCGCGTTTTGAAACAGCCCCTTTCTGTTATGTTCTTGCGAATACGCCTTTTACGCCGTAATCGTCGCTACAATCTTGTCGACAGCAGCCGTGAGGCCGTCAGGGTTCTTGCCACCCGCCTGAGCGAAGTGAGCCTGACCGCCGCCGCCACCCTGAATCAGCTTGGCAGCTTCGCGGATAGTCTGCGAGGCGTTGGCGCCGGCAGCCACGAGGTCGTCGCTAAGCATGATCGTAAGGAGCGGCTTGCCCCCTTCCTGCGTACCGGCAGCGAAGAGGAACTTCTCGCTTACCTGGCCGCGGAGCTGGAAGGCAATGTTCTTCACCGCGTCGGCCGGAGCTTCGGCCACGAAGCGAATCACCGTGATGCCATTCACCGTCTCGGCATTCTTCAGGAGCGTATCCTTGATGGCCGCCTGCTTTTCTTTGGCAAACTCTTCCATCTGCTTCTTCAGGCCGGCATCCTCTTCAATCATCTTGCGGATGGCCGCAGCGAGGTTTGGAGCATTGTTGAAGAGGCCGCGGATATCCTTAAGCATGTCGTGCTGGATTTCGTAGACTTCGTCGGCCTTGGCGGCAGTCACCGCTTCGATACGGCGCACGCCGGCAGCCACCGAGCTTTCCGAGATGATGCGAATCGAGCCGATGCAGCCCGTAGCCGGCACGTGCGTACCGCCGCAGAGCTCAATCGAGTCGCCATACTTGATGACGCGCACCTCGTCGCCATACTTTTCGCCGAACAGCGCCATGGCGCCCAATGCGCGGGCGTCGTCGATCGGCATGTTGCGGTGTTCTTCGAGCGAAGCGTCGGCGCGGACGCGTTCGTTGGCCAATCGCTCTACGCGGCGCAACTCTTCGTCGGTCACCTTCTGGAAGTGTGAGAAGTCGAAGCGGAGCGAGTCGGGACCTACGAGCGAGCCTTTCTGCTCAACGTGCGTGCCGAGCACTTCGCGCAGCGCGGCGTGGAGCAGGTGGGTAGCCGAGTGGTTGGCAGCCGATGCACGACGGTCGGCTTCGTTGATCTGAGCCGTGAACGTGGCTGTCACGTCGGCCGGGAGCGATTCGGCGATGTGTACGCCGAGGTTATTCTCTTTCTTGGTGTTGATGATCTTGACCGTCTCGCCCTCGCCGATGAGGACGCCCGTGTCGCCCACCTGACCACCGCTTTCGGCGTAGAACGGTGTCTGCGTGAGGACGATTTGGTAGAGCACGCGGTTCTTCTGCTTAATCTGGCGGTAGCGGAGGATTTCGGTCTCGCAAGCGGTCTGGTCGTAGCCCACGAAGACAGGCTCGCCTTCGCGCACCGTAATCCAGTCGCCCGTCTCGATGGCGGCAGCGTTGCGCGCACGCTCTTTCTGCTCCTGCATGTTGCGGTTGAATGCGTCGATGTCGACCGTCATGCCGTTTTCGCGGAGGATAAGCTCGGTAAGGTCGAGCGGGAAGCCGTAGGTGTCGTAGAGGACGAAGGCAATCTTGCCGTCGACCACCGTCTTGCCTTCAGCCTTGGTGTCGGCAATCACCTTGTCGAGCATCTTGATACCGGTCTCGAGCGTGCGGAGGAACGATTCTTCTTCCTCTTTAATCACCTTCACGATAAGCTCCTGCTGTGCGATAAGCTCCGGATAGGCGTCGCCCATCGTCTCGATGAGGATCGGAAGGAGCTTGTACATGAACGCTTTCTGCTGGCCGAGGTAGGTGTAGCCGTAGCGCACGGCGCGGCGCAGGATGCGGCGGATGACGTAGCCCGCCTTGGCGTTCGACGGCAGCTGACCGTCGGTGATTGAGAAGGCGATGGTGCGGATGTGGTCGGCGATGACGCGCATAGCGATGTCGGCCTGAGCGTTGTCGCCATACTTGAGACCCGCCATGTCGGCGATTACGCCGATGATTGGCTGGAAGACGTCGGTGTCGTAGTTCGACGTCTTACCCTGGATGGCCATACAGAGGCGTTCGAAGCCCATACCGGTGTCGATAACGCGGGCAGGGAGCCCTTCGAGCGAGCCGTCGGCTTTGCGGTTGTATTGCATGAACACAAGGTTCCAGATCTCAATTACCTGCGGATGGCTGGCATTGACGAGCGAGCGGCCGTCTACTTCGGCGCGTTCGGCATCGGAGCGGAGGTCGATATGGATTTCGGAGCATGGGCCGCACGGACCCGTATCGCCCATTTCCCAGAAGTTGTCTTTGCGATTGCCGTTGATGATGTGGTCGGCCGGGAGATGCTTTTCCCAGATTCCGGCAGCCTCATCGTCGCGGCCAAGGCCTTCCGGCGCATAGCCTTCGAAGACGGTGGCGTAGAGGCGCTCAGGGTTGAGCTTGATGACGTCGACGAGGTATTCCCACGCCCAGTCGATGGCTTCTTGCTTGAAGTAGTCGCCAAACGACCAGTTGCCAAGCATCTCGAACATGGTGTGGTGGTAGGTGTCGAGACCCACTTCCTCCAAGTCGTTGTGCTTGCCGCTCACGCGGAGGCACTTCTGCGAGTCGGCCACGCGCGGGTATTTGATTGGGGCGTTGCCCAAGATGATGTCTTTAAACTGGTTCATTCCGGCGTTGGTGAACATCAGCGTCGGGTCGTCTTTGATGACCATCGGAGCCGATGGCACGATTTGGTGTTGTTTTGATGCAAAGAATTGCTTAAACGATTCTCTGATCTCTTTTGCAGTCAGCATGTCGTTATTTTATGTTGGTTGATTAATCGTCAGAATATGGCCAAATAGCGCTAAGATAGCCGCTTAGCCACTTTAATAATCTAAAAAACAGTTTGCAAAAATAGCCCAAAATATTATTTTTGTCCACATTGAGGGCCTAAAATATTCTTTGGCCATCGATGTGATAAGTATTAATTAACCCTGCGGCAATTCCTCACGCAATCACCATCTTCATGAGCGAAAAAATATTCTATAAATACAACCCGCACACCGAGAGCTACGAGCGCGTCTATCCATCGCGAAAAGAGCGCCTGATGGCTGCCCTGCGCCACTTGTCGCTGGGCATCCTCATCGGTGCCGGAGCCTTTACGCTGGCGCTCTACTTCTTTGGCAACCCCTTCGGGCGGGCGGCCGAAAACCAAATCAACAAGATGCGCAAGCAATACGAAGTCTTGAGCCACAAGCTCGAAGACGCGCTGCTCGTGCTCGACGATATTCAGCAGCGCGACGACAACCTTTACCGCGTGCTTCTTCAGGGTGAGCCCATCGCCTCGCAGACGCGCCGCGCCGCCTTCGAGAACTCACGTCGCTACGAGGAGCTCTTCTCGCTGCCCGATGCCGAGCTCGTCGTCTCCACTACGCGCAAGATGGACCTTCTGGCCCGCCAGCTCTACATTCAGAGCCTCTCGTTCGACGAAATCGTGGAGCTTGGCAAGACGCACGAGAGCCGCCTGCGCCATATCCCCGCCATCCAGCCCGTCATGAATAAAGACCTTAAGCAGACCGCCTCCGGCTACGGCTGGCGCGTCGACCCGGTCTACAACACGCGCCGGTTCCACGAAGGGATGGACTACTCGGCCGCCATCGGTACGCCCGTCTTCGTCACGGGCGACGGCACCGTCAAAAAAGCCGGATGGAGCAGGGCTACGGCAATACCATCGTGGTCGACCATGGCTACGGCTACGTCACCCGCTACGCCCATCTTAACAAGGTGAAAGTCAAGGGGGGGCAGAAGCTGACGCGCGGCGAAGAGATTGGCGAGGTGGGCAATACGGGCAAGTCGACCGGCCCTCACCTGCACTACGAAGTGCGGCTCAAAGACAAGCCGATGAACCCGATGAACTACTACTTCCTCGACCTCTCGCCCGACGAGTACGACGAGATGCTCCGCATCGCCAGCAATCAGGGGCATGTGATGGATTGATTTTAACGCCCCGAGCTACCCTTCAATCTTAATTATTTTCTACCTTTACACTTACAAACCAAGAAAGAGTACGTTTTATGGAATCGAATCAGCAACAGGATAAGCTTTATTATTCGATAGGCGAGGTGGCAGCGAAGTTTAAGCTCAATGAGTCGACGCTTCGTTTTTGGGAGAAAGAGTTCGATATAATCGACCCGCACAAGACGGCGGGCGGTACGCGCTTCTATACGAAAGAAGATATTGCTACCATCGGGCTGATCTATCATCTGCTTAAAGAGAAGGGGATGACGCTCGCCGGCGCTCGCAAGAAGCTGAAGGAGAATAAGAATACCACCATCAAGACGCACGAGATTATCAATCGGCTGAAGCAGATTCGCGCCGAGCTGGTGGCTATTCAAGAGCAGTTGGGATAAGATTACAGTTGTATAATAATAAAAGGAGAATGTGTCGGAATTGACGCATTCTCCTTTTATTATTATTGCTCTCTTTCGAACCTAATATGCACTCCCATCTTACTCATTCATTCGAATCGCACTCTTCACCTGCTTAATCTGCTTGAGATGCGTGCAGACCGATTCGAGCTCGGCCACGTCGTGTACCAGGATTGTAAGATAGCCTTCGAAGATGCCGTCGCTGGCGTCGATGGTGAGCTTTTTGATGTTGACGGCCACGTCTGATATCACCTTCGTGATGAGGTTCAAGACGCCCATGCCGTCGATACCCTTGATTTGGATGGTGGCGACAAACGAGTCGGCCGAATGCTCGGCCCACTGAGCCGAGATGATGCGCGGACCGAAGCTGCTCTTGAGCTTCGTGGCGAGCGGGCAGGAGCGCTTATGGACCACAACAGTCTCGTTGTCGTTGACGTAGCCCAGCACGTCGTCGCCCGGGATCGGCTTGCAGCAAGTGGCGATCGTATAGTTCTTTTTGCCCCCCTCGTCGCGCAGGATGTAGGTCGCCTTACGATCAATCTTTCCGGCGGGAGCAGCCTCTTCGGCGGCCGGCTTATCCTCTTTCTTCGAGCCGAACGGAAACTTCCAGTAGCGCAGCAGCTTGCTCTCGCTCTTGTCGCGAAACGCTTTCTTGAGCGAGTCGTTGGTGTCGATTTCGCCGTTGGCAATCTTCAGGCAGAGGTCTTCTTTCTTGGCCAGGCCATAGTGGCTCAGCAGCAAGTCGAGGTTCTTTTGGCTCTCCTCGATGCCGCTCTTCTCAAACCATTCTTTGAGCCGTGCTTCCCCTTTGTGGATTTTTGCGCGACGCTCGCGGCGCAGGAAGGCAGTAAGCTTGGTCTTTCCTTTGGCGGTGTTGACGAACGTAATCCACTCGGGCGACGGCGTGTGCGAGCGGGAGGTCAGAATCTCCACTTGGTCGCCGCTCTGCAATACCTGGCTCAGCGGCACCAGCTTGTGGTTGACCTTTGCGGCGATGGCTTGCAGGCCGATGTTGGTATGGAGCGAGAAGGCGAAGTCGAGCGCGGTGGCATCTTTCGGGAGCGTCTTCAAGTCGCCGCGCGGCGTGAAGACGAATATCTCGGATGCAAACAAGTTGAGTTTGATGGTGTCGAGGAAGTCGAGCGCGTTGGGTTCGGGGTTCTCAAGGATTTCTTTGATGGTCTTGAGCCATTTGTCGAGTTCCGACTCTTCGTCGGTCTCGCCGCTCTTGTATTTCCAATGGGTGGCAAAGCCGCGTTCGGCGATGTCGTCCATCTTGTCGCTTCGGATTTGTACTTCAATCCAATTGCCGTCGGGGCCCATTACGGTGACGTGGAGCGCCTGATAGCCGTTGGCCTTCGGACGGCTTACCCAGTCGCGAATTCGCTCGGGATGAAGCTTGTAGATATCGGTGATGACGGAGTAGATTTTCCAGCAGTCGGTCTTCTCGGTCGAGTAGTCTTGTGGTTTGAAGATGATGCGTACGGCAAAAAGGTCGTAGACCTCTTCGAACGGGATCTCCTTGGTCTGCATCTTGTTCCAGATGGAGTAGATCGATTTGACGCGGGCTTTCATCTCGAAGTTGATGCCGAGGGCGCGCAGACGTTCGGCTATCGGCGTGGCGAAGTGGGTAAAGAGCTTGGTGCGGTCTTCTTCGGTCTCTTCAATCTTCTTTTTGATCTCTTCGTAAGTATCGGGATGCTCGTATTTGAAGCTGAGGTCTTCGAGCTCGCTCTTGATGGCGAAAAGGCCGAGGCGATGGGCCAGCGGGGCGTAGATATAGAGCGTCTCGCCGGCAATCTTGTATTGCTTGCTCGGGAGCATTGAGCCGAGCGTGCGCATGTTGTGCAGGCGGTCGGCAATCTTGATGAGGATGACGCGGATATCCTCGGGCATGGTCAAGAGGAGCTTGCGGAAGTTCTCGGCCTGGGCTGAGGCTTTGTCGCCAAAGATGCCGCCCGAGATTTTCGTCAGGCCCCCCACGATCTGGGCAATCTTCTTGCCGAAGACGGCTTCGATATCCTCCTCGGTATAGTCGGTATCCTCAACGACGTCGTGCAGAAGCGCAGCGCAGATGGAGGTGGAGCCGAGCCCCATCTCCTTACACACAATGCGCGCCACGGCGAGCGGGTGCATGATGTAGGGTTCTCCCGATCGTCGTTTGATGCCTCGGTGAGCTTCGTTGGCGAAGCTGAAGGCGCGCTTGATGATTTCTACTTTTTTGCGATGATTGGAGCTGAGATACTCTTCGAGCAGAGCGTTAAACTCGTTCTCAATCATCTGTTCGTCTTGCTGTTGGCGAATGTCTGCGGCGTCTGTCATAATCTGTGTCTCCTATTGTTGCAAACATATAAAAAAAACGGCAGGTTCGGTTAATCCGGCTATTTTAAAAGTTAACCCGACCGTTTTTAATTTTATGTCTGCGGAATCGAGAGCTTTTGGCCCGGCTTGAGTGTCGTACCGCTCAGGTTGTTGCTTTTCTTTATCTGTTCGGCCGTGACGCCGGGATATTTCTTGGCGATGCTGTAGAGGCTTTCCCCTTCGCGCACGGTGTGTACGCGTCCTTTGAGCGCAATGTTTTGCGAAGCCTTGCCTGCCGAGCCGCCTACGGTCAGCACTTGGCCAATCTTCAGATTGTCGCTCTTGAGGTTGTTGAGCTTGCGGATGGAGGCTACCGTCGTGCCATATTTGCGGGCGATGGCGCCGAGCGTATCGCCCGAGCGGACGCGGTGCGTCGTCGAACTGCCGCCCACGGCGTTGCCCGGTCCTGCCTCGCGGCGGTTGTTTACAAGCAATTCGTGCTGGCGATGAGCCACGATGGTATCTTTGTGCTCAATGAAGGTGTAGAGGTGCTGTACCGGCAAGCGAAGCGTGCGCGGGCCGGAGTTGCCGGGCACGATGTCGCGGCGATACTGTGGGTTGAGCGCGCGCAGTTGCTCTATTGAGATGCCAAGCATGGAGCTGATTTGCTCGAAGTGCACCATCTCGCTGACCTGAATCGTATCGGTGTAGGCCGGTATTTCGGTCATTACGGGGCAGAGGTTGTGCTCGCAGTAGTAGTTCATCACGTAGTTGGCGGCGATGAATGCCGGCACGTAGCCGCGCGTCTCCTGCGGCAGGAAGTTGTAGATTTGCCAATAGTCGGTCTTGCCGCCTGCGCGCCGGATAGCCTTGTTGACGTTGCCCGGACCGCAATTGTAGGCGGCGATGGCGAGGTTCCAATCGCCGTAAATATTATAGAGTTGCTTGAGGTAGCGCGCCGCACACTCGCTCGACTTAATCGGGTCGCACCGCTCGTCGACGAGCGTATTGATTTCGAGGCCGAACTGCTTGCCCGTGCCCACCATAAACTGCCATAGCCCGGCTGCTCCCACGCGCGAGCGGGCCGAGGCCTTAAGGGCCGACTCGATGATTGGGAGGTATTTGAGCTCGTGCGGCATCCCTTCGCGCTCCAGAATCTCTTCGAAAATAGGGAAATAGAAGTTGCCCATGCCGAGCATATATTCGGTCAGCCCGCGTTTGCGCTGCGTGTAGACGTCGATATAGGAGCGCACGACGGGGTTGTAGGGCATCTCGATGACGGTCGGCAGGGCGGCCAAGCGCTCGATAAAGACCGAGTCGGGATACTGCGGGTTATAGGGTTCGCTGACGCAGGTAGAGTCGATGTAGGTATGGCTGACCAGAAACCAGTCGGTCAGCAACGAGTCGAGCTCGCTCGCAAGGGCTTCGGGGAGCACGATGGCGTTGTCGGTCAGCGTGTCCTTTTCGGAGTGGGGCTCTTTCGCAGAGCCGGTCTTGAGGGGAGAGGTCGGTGCGGCATCGGCGCCGAACGCGAAGGTCCCCATCATGACCGCGGCGAGCAGGTTGATGAGAATCTTGTGCATGAGAATGACAGATGTTTAAAACTTGATGGCGCATTGCAACCCGAGCGACGCGTTTTTGCCGTCGTAGTATTGACGAAACGGGTCGGGCTCGACGATGGTGGGCTGCACCTTCATCGAGATATCGGGCGAGATGTCGAAATGGTAGAGCGATGCGTCGACATAGGCATCTACCATTGAGAGCAAATAGAGGCCCACCATGCAGATGACGCTCAAGTCGCGTTGGCGGCGGAAGGCGTCTTTCTTGCGCTTGAGGGCCGACTCAAGCCAGGTGCGGTTCGACGAGTTTTCGAGGTCGAAGCCCGGGCGCACATAATCGAGGTAACTTTTGTTGGGGCTGTTCTCGACGAGGTCGCGGTATGCGTTCGAGTAGCCTTTATAGTAGCGCTGGTTCCAGCTGACAGCGTATGTCAGCCCGAGGTAGCCGCCGTAGATGATGGGCAGCTTCCAGTATTTGCGGTTGTAGATTTGGCCGCCGCCGGGGACGAGGGCGGCATACCAGACGGCTTTCATCGGGTCGGGCGCGAAGAGCGGCGAGTTGTCGAGCTCTATCGAAGCCGACGCCTCGTCGTAGTCTCTGACGATGAGCGGGAGGCTATCGTTGACGAAGTATTCGTCGGTCCCCTCCTTGATTTGCGCCGAAAGCTGACTTTCGGTGCCCCACATGGCCGCCAGTGAAAGTATTAATAGGATCAGTATTCGCCTCACTTGTAGACTTTGGAGTTATGGGTTTGTTTGCAAAGATAACTGTTTAAACGACTTACACGCAAATCTATTGTTTCAGTCGTTCGAAAATGTCGTGTATTTTTTGCAAATCTACTGTTTCAGTCGCTCAAAGATGTCGAGTATTTTCTGCAATTCATCTTCCGAGTTGAAAGGGAAGCTGATTCGTCCGCGCCCTTTGTCGTTGCACGTGAGCTGCACCTTGGTCTGGAAGAAGCGCTCCAATCCTTCGCGCAGCGGGGCGAAGTCGTGGCTCAGATTGGCGGGTTTCGATGCCGGAGCGGCCTCATCGGCGGCAGCCTGTGCTTCGCCGGCAAGGATTGCCTTGGCGCGTTCTTCGACGCGGCGCACCGAGTAGCCCCCTTCGACGGTCTCGTTGTAGAGCGCCAGCTGCTGCTCCGCTTCGGGCAGGGCCAGCAGTGCGCGGGCGTGGCCGTTGTCGATGGTTTTGTTCTTGAGGCCGATCTGCACCTCGGCCGGCAGCTTCAGCAGGCGCAGGTAGTTGGCGATGGTGGCGCGGTTTTTGCCCACCCGTTCGCTCAGCTGCTCCTGCGTAAGGCCATATTGCTCGATAAGCTTCTGATAGGTCAGGGCAATCTCAATGGCATTGAGGTCTTCGCGCTGGATGTTTTCGATGAGTGCCATCTCCATGACGTTGTCGTCCTCGGCCGTGCGGATATAGGCGGGGATGGAGTCTTTGCCCGCCAGCTTGGAGGCGCGGTAGCGACGTTCGCCGGCGATAATCTGATAGTGTCCTTCGCTCGTTTCGCGCAGGGTGATGGGCTGAATGATGCCGATGGCGCGAATCGAGGCGGCCAGCTCTTCGAGGGCGGCGGGGTCGAATTCGCGACGCGGTTGGTCGGGGTTGGGAGAAATCTTCGAGAGTTCAATCTCACTTATAGAGGAGGAGCCGCTTGCCTTAATTTCGTCCATGGTGATTAAGGCGTCGAGTCCGCGGCCAAGACCTAATACACTTTTTTTCATCGTTGCAGTCTCGGAAGTGGGGATTACTTTTTGTTGATAAGCTCTTGCGCCAGCTGCATGTAGTTGATACTGCCGCGCGAGTCGGGGTCATAGAGAAGAGCCGGGATGCCGTGGCTCGGCGCTTCGCTCAGGCGCACGTTGCGCTGGATGACGGTTGTGAATACCATGTCGCGGAAGTGCTTTTTCAGCTCGTCGTAGATTTGGTTGGCCAGACGCAGGCGCGGGTCGTACATGGTCAGCAGAAAGCCGCCGATTTCGAGGCTCGGGTTGAGCTTTGATTTGATGATTTTGATGGTGTTGAGCAGTTTGCTAATCCCTTCGAGGGCGAAATACTCGGCCTGCACCGGGATAATCACCGAGTCGGCCGCGGTCAGCGAGTTGACCGTGATGAGGCCCAGCGACGGCGAGCAGTCGATGAGGATGTAGTCGTAGTCGTCTTTCACTTCGGCGAGGGCTTCGCGAAGCACCTTCTCGCGTCCTTCGACGTTGAGCAGCTCCAGCTCGGCGCCCACCAGGTCGATGCGCGATGATATCAATTCGAGTTTGTCGACACACGTCGGGACAATGGCATCCTTGGCCGGCACGCGGTCGATGAGGCATTCGTAGATCGAGGTCTCAATGGCGCGGACATCGACTCCCACCCCCGACGAGGCGTTGGCCTGAGGGTCGGCATCGATGAGCAGTACCCGCTTGTCGAGAGCGGCCAATGAGGCGGCCAGGTTGATGGAGGTGGTGGTCTTGCCGACCCCTCCCTTCTGGTTGGCTATGGCGATAACTTTTCCCATGATTGTGATAATGTTGTTAACGACAAAGAAAATGATAAAAAAGCAATTAGTCTATCTTTCAATAGGCTAATTGCTTTAACTGTTGATAAGTAGCTTCGATTGTTGAAAACTTAATCGGCTCCCAGCTTGTTTTAGCAGAGCTTACTTGCAGAGCGTCAGCAAGATGTCGCCCGAGGCACCGAGCAAATCGATGCAGCCTGCCTGCTCTGACGAGCGGGCCACGCCTGCCGTGCCGGCTAGGGCGGCTACGATTTTGCCTTCCGTCTCGGCGTCGGGACACATCATCATCGTCATCTGCCCGTCGGGCGAGAAGGTGAGGGTCGATGCAGCGGCGTCGAACGTGTAGGTGTTGTTATAGATATTGCAACCCACTTCGCCGTGTACGCGACCTTCTTGCGTAAAGTCGAGCGTCAGGGCGTTTTCGGCCTGTACGGGCTCGCCGGCGATGGCCGAG
>X1_Eurasian_Beaver__coassemble_169_pt1 | contig 11189 bp, 8 predicted proteins | sample X1_Eurasian_Beaver__metabat2_low_PE_008 | metagenome-assembled genome bin X1_Eurasian_Beaver | reverse complement strand
ATCTTCGCCACCTATCCGCTGATGGACGGCGTGCTCCACGGCAAGCTCATCTTCAACGTCGTCTTTATGTGTACGCTCATCTCGCTCATCGTTCAGGGGTCGAGCGTGGCCGCTATGGCCAAGCTGCTCGGCGTGGGGCATATCCTGCCGAAGGAGCACGACAACTTTGGCCTTGAGCTGACCGACGAAATCAAGTCGTCGACCACCGAGATGGTCATCGAGCCGCAGATGCTCGAGCATGGCAATCGCCTGATGGACATGCCGCTGCCCGACAGTGCGCTTGTCGTGATGGTCAAGCCCGGCGATAACTTCTTTATCCCGAAAGGCGCCAACCGCCTTGCCGTGGGCGACAAGCTGCTTATCATCACCAACAACGAAGCGGAGCTCGAAGGGCTCTACGCACAGTTTGGGGTGAAGGAGTATAGCATCAGGAATAATTGATTTGGAGGTATAAAAAAGTGGGGATGTACCAAAACGTGCGTTTTGATGCATCCCCTTTAAGGTGCGTCAGAATGGGTTGGATGCAACGCCGCATATAGCCCATTCTGACTTTTTACTTCAACAGTGTCGCGTCCCACTCCGCCTCGTTGAAGCCCACGAGCACGGCGTCGTCGCTCACCAATACCGGCCGTTTCACCAGTTTGCCGTCGGAAGCAAGCAGGCGAATGAGCTCTTCGCTGGAAGCCGTCTTGACCACCTCCTTCAGGTTTCGCTCCTTATAGAGCAGGCCGCTCGTGTTGAAGAACTTTGCCACCGGCTTACCGCTTCGGGCAATCCATTCGGTCAGTTCATCGACTGTAGGCGGGGCAGTGATGATGTCGCGCGAGTCGACTGCGATGTTGTGCGCCGCGAGCCATTGCGCGGCCTTGCGGCATGTGCCGCATTTTGAGTACTGTATAAACTGCGTCATAAGAATCATTGATTTGTGAGACTTCTTAAACTACGAATGTAGTCAATTTAACGAAACTTAAATCGCCGTTTTTGCCTTTTCTCGTAACTTCGTTGCATTAATTTTTAACACGCTTTCCTACAAATGAAATATATCGGAGCACACGTCAGCACTGAGGGTGGCATCGCCAACGCCCCCCTTGCAGCGCAGGCTATCGGCGCCAACGCCTTCGCCCTTTTTACGAAAAACCAGAAGCGTTGGGTGGCCAAGCCGCTGACCGACAAAGAGATTCATGCCTTCAAGCATAACCTTGACGCCGCCGGCATCCGGCCCGAGCATGTCCTTCCGCACGACAGCTACCTCATCAACCTTGGCTCGCCGAAAGAGGAGGGGCTCGAAAAGAGCCGCACCGCCTTTATCGACGAGATGCAGCGTTGCGAGCAGCTTGGCCTGAAGTTGCTCAACTTTCATCCCGGCTCGCACCTTAAAGAGGTGAGCGAGGAGGAGTGCTTGCAGACCATCGCCGACAGCATTAACCTTGCACTTCGCCAGACGAGCGGCGTCACTGCCGTCATCGAGAATACCGCCGGGCAGGGCACTAACCTGGGCTACGCCTTCGAGCAGCTGGCCTACATCATCGACCGCATTGACGACAAGAGCCGCGTCGGCGTCTGCCTTGATACGTGCCACACCTTCACCGCCGGCTATGACCTTGCCTCAGAGGAGGGCTATCGCCGCACGTTCGACGACTTCGAGCGCATCGTCGGCTTCCAATACCTGCGCGGCATTCACCTCAACGACTCGAAGAAAGAGTGCGGCACGCGCGTCGACCGCCATGACTCCATTGGTCGCGGCTTCCTTGGCATGGACTTCTTTGCCCGCTTTATGCGCGACGCCCGCTTTGACAATATCCCCCTTATCCTCGAGACGCCCGACGACACCCTTTGGGCCGAAGAGATTGCGCTCTTGCGTTCGCTCGAACAAAGCGCCGACTAAACACAGATTCAAACGCAAATTCAAACACAGATTCAAACACAAATTCGAACCAGCTAATATTAATCAATCACACGAATGAACAAACATTTTTTGGCATCCGTATGCCTTTGCCTGAGCCTCTCGGGCGCTTATGCTGCCGACAGTGCAGCCAAATATGTTTTCTTCTTTATCGGCGACGGTATGGGCGTCAACCACGTCCACGGAGCCGAGATGTGGGCCGGCGAAGAGCAGGGCAAGATTGGCGTCGAGCCGATGCTCTTCACGACATTCCCATTCACGGGCCTGTCGAAGACCTACTCCTATTATAACTCCATCACCGACTCGTCGGCCGGCGGCACCGCCCTCTCGACAGGTGAAAAGACCAAGAACGGCACCATCGCGATGGACCACACGCAGACCCGTCCGCTCGAGACGATAGCCGAACGTGCGCACCGCGCCGGACATCGCGTCGGCGTAGCCACCAGCGTTAGTATCGACCATGCCACGCCTGCCGTCTTCTACGCCCACCAGCCGCAGCGCTCCATGTACTACGAGATTGGTACCGACCTTGCCAAGTCGGGCTTTGAGTTCTTCGGCGGTTCGGACTTCCGCACCCCAACGAAGAAAGACGACCCTACCGCCCGTAGCCTCTATGAGATCGTGGCCGACTCGGGCTACACCGTCGTACGCGGCGTTGAGGAGTATAAGAGTCGTGCAGGAGAGGTCGACAAGATTATTCTGATGCAGCAGCAGGAGGGGAAAGACCGCACTTGCCTGCCGTTTGCCATCGACCGCCAGGAAGACGACCTCACGCTGGCGCAGATTACTGAGTCGGCCATCGACTTCCTGCATCGCGACGGCAAAGGCTTCTTCGTGATGCTCGAAGGGGGTAAGATCGACTGGTCGAGCCACAGTAACGACGCTGCCACCTCGCTGCGCGAAGTGCGCGACCTCGACGATGCCGTGCGCGTTGCCTACGACTTCTACCTTGCTCACCCCGACTCGACCCTCATCGTCATTACGGCCGACCACGAGACAGGTGGTATGGGCCTTGGTCGTGAAGGCTATTGGCTCAACCTGAAGGCCCTGAGTTCGCAGACGCTCTCGAAGGCACAGCTTTCGGCCGAGCTCGCCCAATGGGGGAAAGCCAATGCCAAGGCGCAGACGTGGGACAATATGAAGACTTTCCTTGCCGACAAGCTTGGTTTCTGGCGTACGATTCAGATTACCGATAAGGAGGAAGCTTTGCTCAAGCAGACTTTCGAAAATGGCTTTAAGAAGAACGAAGAAAAGGTGAAGAGCGAATACTTCTCCGACGAGAAGCTTGCCGCCGTGGCTATCGATATTATCAATCGCAAGGCTAACGTGGGCTGGACTACCGGCTCTCACTCGGGTGCCTATGTGCCGGTCTATGCCATCGGTGTCGACGCCGACCGCTTTACCGGCGTGATGGAGAACATCGATATCCCGCGTCGTATTATCGAGGTGGCGGGCTATTAATTTCGGATAAAAACTTTTACCGAACAGAAAAATAGAAGGCTCTAGTGCTGATTATACAGCTCTCGAGCCTTCTATTTTTTTGCTATCCGATAAAACTTTTCATCTCCCCTACTTGCCCGTCCTCGCGATTATCCCCCGTAAATCCAGTTGATAGCACGAGGCGGTGCGAGCACTGACCACTCCGGCGCCGGTCGAGACATTGCTGTAGGCCGTGACGGCATCGCCGAGCCCCAGGTCGGCCATATTGCCCGTCAGCCCTTCGTAGTAAATCCATTGCCAGACATACTGCTTGTAGAGGCTTTCCGAGGTGTTGTAGAGCACGAAGTTGATGACCGGGTAATAGGGCGGTTCGACGGTCGAATCGGAGCTGTACTGCGTTAGGCTACAGCGGGTGAACTGCAAGGTGACGTCGTAGGTACGGTCCGCTATGAGGCGGTCGGTGAAAGCGAAGTGGTCGAAGAGGTCGTCGTCGGTGCCGAAAACGAGCTTCTCGCTTATGCTGACGTAGTCGCTGAAGAGCGGCTCGGCGTCGGTGTTGAGCCCGTGTATCGAGAATGAAGGCATGTCGCTCAGCCTGCTGTCGACGTTGAGCGGAGCCCAAAGGGTATCGTCTGTAAAGCCGGTCAGTCCGTACCAAAGGTTGAGGACGTAGTAGTTGGCCGTTGCGACGGGGTCGGCAAAGCGTAGCTTCGCGGTGAGGTCGAAGTCGACCATGGAGAGCAGGTCGTTGCCGTTGGGCGACAGGCTCGTCAGATTGGTGATGACGGGTGTCCACGTTGCGCCCAGCAGGGGTACTTCATCGGGCATGCTGACGGTTGCCTCGGCTGTGCCGTAGCGGCGGCTGGTGGCTACGAGGCGTACCGTTTGCCCCGGCCGGGGGACGTAGTCGGTACGGTAGTTGCCTTGCGAGTCGCCTGCGTCGGCGGTTGAGCAGAGCGCGCCGTCGACGTAGACCTCCAGCCGGGCGTCGCCGACGGCAACGCCGCTCGGGAAGGTGCGGGCGTCGGTGTAACGCCATGTGTGTGTGAGGCTCACCGTGAGCGTATCGCCCGCCGTAAGGCAGGCATTCATGCAAAGCTTCGGTGTGGAGCTGAGCGAGGGCTCGATGGTCTCGTAGCAACCGGCGAGCAGGGGGGCGAGGAGCGGCAGTGCCCCGAGGCGGAGGTATCTTAGAATGTCCATGTGTAAGCAAGCGAAGGGATTATCGGAATCATGCGAAGCTCGCGGAAGGCGCGTTGGTTGAGGTCGTCGTCGTAATCGCGCACGACGGTGACTGTGAGCATATTGCAGTAGGCATTGTAGAAGCTGAAGTCCCAATAGCCATGCTTCGTGTGGCGGCGAAAGTTGAGGTCGAGGCGGTGATAGAACGGAAGACGGTAGTTGTTGAGCTGCGTCTGGAGCGGCACTGCGTCAATCAATCCGTCGGGCATCTGCATCATCCAGCTGTCGGTGGCGAGGGTTATGCGGTTGCCGCTCATCCCCACCCAGGCCGCGCTAATCTCCCAGCGGCGCGAGGCGCGCCAGTCGAGGAATAGGTTCAGCTTGTGGCGATTGTCGTTGCGGGCGGGGTAGGTGAGGCCTCCGTTGCGCTCGGCAAAGGTGCGGTCGGCCCACATCAGTCCGTAGCTGATGAAGCCGTTGAGCCGTCCCGATTGGCGGCCGAGCTTGAAGTCGACCCCTTTGGCCGTGCCGCGGCCCGAGCAGAGGCGGTCGAGCCAAAGCTGCTGTTGAGGGATGAGGTAGTAGTCGTCGACATATTCGATGAGTCCGTTCATCCAGCGCCACCATCCTTCGGCCGAGAGGCTCCAATTGTGCCCCAAGTCGCGATAGGCTCCGACAAAGAGCTGGTCGGCACGCTGCGGACGGAAGCGTCCGGCAATCGGTATCCATTGGTCGGTAGGGAGCGAGAGATAGCTTTGCGTGAGTTGATGCACGTATTGCACCGTGCGGCTGTATCCACCCTTGAGCGTCCAGCTCGCCTGCGTATCCCAGCGGGCACTGAGGCGGGGCGAGATGCCGCCGCGCAGCTTGCCGTCGATGCCGAAAAGGCTCAGGTGGAGGCCACCGCTGAGGGTGAGCCGCCGGCTGAGGCTCCATTCGTCGCCCGCATAAAGGTTGGCTTCGGCGGCGCGGTAGAGGCGGGTGCTGTCGGTCGAGGTAAAGGTTTCGCCCGGATTGGAAGTCACGACGCTGACGTAGCGTCCGGGCAGGAAGCTGTGGCTCGTGAGGCTTGCGCCAAAGGAGGCGCGGTGATTGCCGGCGGGTCGCCAGTCGAAGTCGGCGCGCAGCGAGAGGTCGTTGATGTGGTTGTCGGTGCGCTGGCGATTGCTCGTGGTGAGGCTCCCGCCGCCGACGGTGTCGGTGCGGAGGCTTTCGAAGGCGTTGAGTCGAGCCGAATAGCGGGTCCAGGCAAGCGTCAGTTCGCTGAAGAGTTTGGGCGATATCACCTGCTTCCATCCGGCCGAAGCCACGGCGTTGCCCCACCGCATGCGGTAAAGTTCGGTCCCGACCGTGCTTGTGGCGACTTCGTCCATGCTGTAGATGCCGCCGTAGTCGGTTTCGCCCGAGCGAATCATATCATCGCCGTAGTAGGCCATCAGGTAGAGCTGCGTACGGTCGGAGATGCGGTGCGTCAGCTTGGCATTCAGGTCTAAAAAGGCATAGCGAAAGTCGTAGTTTTCGTAGTCTGAGCCGTGAGCTTCGTCGCGTTCGTGGCGGTTCAGGTTCTTGATAATCGGCGTAGTGAGCAGGTCGAGCCATGAGCGGCGCATCGCCACCGAGTAGGTTGTGCGGCCGCTGCCGAGCGGGCCGTTGAGGTTGACGGCGCCCGAGGTGGTGCCCAAACGCAGTGAGCCGTGGGTGCCGTTGGGCGAACCCTCTTTGGTCTGGACGTCGACAAACGAGGCAAGCCGACCGTCGTAGCGAGCCGGAAAGGAGGCTTTGTAGAAGTCGACGTTGCGAATAGCCTCGGTGTTGAACGCTGAGAACAGTCCGAAGCTGTGGTTGATTTGATAGAGCGGGACGTTGTCGATCATATAGAGGTTCTCGTCTTGCGAGCCGCCGTGGACATGCATGCCGGCAAATCCGCCCAATCCCTGCGTGACGCCCGGCTGTAGCTGGAGCGTCTTGATGACGTCGCTCTCGCCGAAGATGACCGGAGTCGAGAGGGTGGTCTTGCCGCTGAGGCTGAGCCTTCCCACATCGGTCGACGTCAGCTGCTGTTCGGCCTGCCTCGTGGCTACTATCTCCACCTCGCTCAGACGATGCCCCTCGCTGAGGCCGACGTTAAGGACGGCATCGGTGCGGTAATCGCGCTCGGGCACCGCATAGGGCTCGAAGCCGACGTAGCTCACCAAGAGCTCTTCCGCTCCGGCGGGGAAGCTGATGGCATAGAAGCCTTGGGCGTTGGTGGTCGTAAGCGAGCCGCTTCGGGCTGCACGCACCACGGCGTCGGCAATCGGTTCGAGCGTCGATGCCTCGCGTATGAATCCGCAGAGAGTCACTTTGGCCGGAGTGGTCGAGCCCCTGCGAGTAAGGATTACGTTGTTGCCCCGGATGCGCCAGCTGATGTCGGTCGGGGCAAAGAGGCTGTCGAGCAATTGCGGCAGTGGAAGTGAAGGATGTTCGGCCAGGCGGACGTCGAGCGTGAGGCCGTCGAGCAGCCCGGCGGGGTAGACGAAGTTCTTGCCCGACCGATGCATCAGCCGGGCAAAGAGCTCGGCGGCGTCGCGCTGTTGAGCCCAAGCCGGAGCAAGGGCAAGGGTTGCGAGCAAGAGAAGTGTTATAGGGCGTTTCATTGTGGGTATGCGTGTGTGGGTTTATTGCTCGATGCGCAGGTTGGTGCCGAGCAGTTCGTTAATGGTGGCGATGAGGTCGCGAGCATTGCCTTCGTAGCTTAGCGTGAGCCGATAGGACTCGACCGGCAGATTGCCTACTCGGACGCCGTAGACGCGCTCGATGGCCTGCACCACGTCGGCAAGCGGAGCGTCGGTAAACTCGATGCGGCGCACGGCGGTGAGCGAGCCGCGCGAGGCGTCGGTGCTCTCGATAGAGGTCTGATTATCGGTCTCGGCGGAGGGGAGTACCCACGTGAAGAAGGCTGCCGAGGCAGAGATGACGACGGCGGCAGCTATGGATGCGGCGACGGCAAAGCGGCGGCGACGGAGCGGAAAGGTGTGACCCGAACTCTCGGCCGACGGTTCGTGCCCGGTGATGCGGCGCCAGGCAGCGTCTTGGTCGAAAGCCCGGCTGTTATAGTGGTTGGCTACGAAGCGGAGCGACTCTTCCTGCTTCTCGTTGAGCGGTTGTTTCATAGTCTCGAATAGCTTGTTTCTGCTTTTATGATGCGATTTTGCCGGGAAACCCCTATAACTCTCTGCTTTTTTTTAGAAATAATTTTTTTATCGCCGTGAAAACAGCATCTTTGCGATGGAATATTTGTGAATAATCGTTATTACCTTTCCTTTTATAAGATGAATGAATTCGAGAAGACCTACCGACAGCTCTACCTGCCCCTGTGTATGTATGCACTGCGTCTGCTCGGCGATACGGCCGAAGCCGAAGATGCGGTGCAGGAGGCGATGGTAGCCGTCTGGGAGCGAATCGAAAGGGGAGAGGTGGTATTGCAATTAAAGGCTTATATGTATAGGGCCGTGGCCAACAGCGCCTTGATGCGGCTGCGCCGACGCCCTGCCATGACAGCGTTGGTCGACCGCGAGGCCGACCTGACGACACTCGAAGTGAGCGACGAGGATGTCGACACTTCGGAGCGCGATGCGGCTCTTTGGCGAGCCATCGATGCGTTGCCCGAGCGGCAGCGCGAAGTGTTTCTGCTTGGTAAGCGCGACGGGCTGAGCCATGCCGCCATCGCCGCGCGTCTCGGCATCTCGACAAAGACGGTCGAGGGACTTATGACGCATGCCTACAAAGCGTTGCGCCATGCGCTTCGTCCCGACCACGGGCGGTCGGGACAGTTTCCGATATATCTGTTTATATAAATTCGATCAATCAGAATCGAAGCGTGACAGAGCCGCGTACGGCCAGCGGAGTGCCCGGCGTAAAGCATATATCCATGAGCGCCAATCGCTACATCTTCCACGTAAAATTCCTTTTTCGGTTGAAGCGCGACGACGCGTGAAACAGCAGGTCGGCCACCGGCGTAAGCAGTTCGTAGAGCCACGGGCTGAGCGTCAGCCGGCGCGAAGCAAGGCGGCGCGAGGCGACGCTCCAGAAGAGAGCCGTCAGCACCAGGCGAACGACGATGGCCGTGATGGCTGTGGCAAGCAGGGCGACATTGATTGGCGGCACAAGCGCCAGGGCGATGAGCAATAGCGAGGCGGCGTAGAAGAGGTAGCGGCTCCACGTCTCAACCGGGAAGAGCCACTTCGCCCCCGAGCGGACAAACGAGGCGGTGAAGGCCGAGCATCGCTTCAGGTAGCGCCACCCTTCGGCGTTGCGTTCGTAGGTGGCAATCATGTGGCTCTCGGGAGCAAGCTCGAGCTTCGTGTTGCGGCGCGTGGCCACTTGGTTGACGAAAAGGTCGTCGTCGCCGATGTGCAGGTGCATGTATTTGGCAAACCCCTTGTTCTCGAAAAAGAGGCTTTTGCGATAGGCCAAGTTCGAGCCGTCGGCCACGTAAGGCGTATGGCTCAGCGTGTAGCCGTAGATGCGCAGGGAGCGGAGCAGGAGGTCGAAGGCGATGAAGCGTTGCCCCGGGCCCGACTGCCGTTCGAAGCGTGTGTGGCCGACGACGAGCTGCGTCTTGTCGGTAAAGTTGCGCGCCACGGTCTCAATCCAACGCGGTGAGGCGGGGTGGCAGTTGGCGTTGGTCAGGAGCACGACGTCGTGTTTGGCGGCCTTGATGCCGAGCGTCAGCGCCAGCTTGCGGCGGCTGAGGTTGCGGGCTCCCTCCGCCACGAAGGTATGATAGAGGTTCGCATAGCGCTCCTGAAAGTCGGAGAGCACTTGTTCCGACTCGTCCGACGAGCCGTCGTTGACCACGATTACCTCAAACTCCGGATACTCCTGCGTGAGGAAAGCGTCGAGATTGCGGCGCAGCGACTCGCTCTCGTTGTTGGCATAGACGATGACCGATACGGGCGGGCGGGCGTCGCTGCGGTGTACGCGCCCCTCCTGCTCGGCTCGCATGTGGCGCAGCGGGTGCATGTAGTAGGCCAAGTAGAAGATGAGCTGTACGGCCGCCGCCAGCGTGAGCAGGCCGAGGATAATGTAGGTGAGTTCGGGCGTCGGAAGTATGTTGATTGTCATATAGGTCTTGTGAATGTTTGCAGTCACAAAAATAGTGCATCCGCGTGAGTTGCCTTTCGCTCGAAGGGCCGAAAATTTACTTTCCGACGGTCAGAAAGTCGAGCATGAGGTGAAAATCGGTGTCCGACAGGCCGGCACGCAGCAGGTCGGCCTTGTCGGCCAGGTAGGCCACGGCAAAGCTGAAGCCCGCTTCGTCGGCCGCTTGCGCGCGTCGGTAGAGTGCGATGGCCCCTTCGACGTCGCCCTTCAGTCGGCGAGCGTGGCCGGCGTTGAGCAGGTCGGTGGCGGTAGGCGAGTCGGCGAGGATGCGGTCGTAGTAGCTGTTGGCCTGGTCGAGGCGTCCCGTCAGAAGCGAGCACCACGCCAGCGGACGCCATGCGCGGCCCGATTCCGGGTCGAGATAGTCGACCTTGAAGTAGTGCGTCAGCGCCCCTTCGTAGTCTTTCAGTTCGAGCAGGCAATGACCCATGTTGAGCTCCACGGCAAGGTTGTCGGGCTTCAGGCGGGCGAAGCGTCGGTAGGCGGCCAGGGCATCGGCCGGGCGGGAGAGGTTGCGGTAGCACTGCGCCATCCGACGCAGCGTCCACGGCGAGTCGGGCCGGATAAGGTCGGCTTGCAGGTAAGCGGCCAGGGCCTCTTCGGTCTGACCCAGGTGTTGCAGGCAGTAGCCCAGCTTCTGGTAGAGGTCGGCTTCGGGCGATGCCATGACCAGCTCGCCATAGAGCGATGCGGCGTCGGCCCAATAAGAGCGCTTGAGGAAGAGCTCGGCCAGGAGCAGCACGGCGTCGTCTTCCTCGAAGGCGGGGCGAAGCAGTGGCTGATGGAGCAGCAGGAGGTTGCCGTCGAAGGGATTGCGGTAGTCGTCGTGTCGGCTGTAGAGGCGGAAGAAGCGGTAGAGGTCCTGAATGTAGAGGCGTGCCGTCTGCTCGAGGCGGCGGTCGGCGTCGGGTTCGTCAGTCTGTTCGAGTGCCTGCTCGTAGGCATTCATTTGCTCGGCGAGCACCGTGGTTCGGATATTAAGCGGTATTTGGCCGATGCTGAAGAGGAGCGAGTACTTGTCTGAGTCGCAAAACATGGGCAGCCGCTCGATGGTGTGCAGCTGATTGCGGTCGCTGAGGATGTCGGCGATGGCCGTGTGGAGCCCGGAGAAGGGGGTAAACCATGCGGCGGCCGACTCGAAGAACGGGAAGTGCTTCAGGCCGGAGAAGGCGCTGAGCATCACGTCGGCCCCTTCGAGCTGGAGTTCGCTAATCTCGCGCAGCCCATCTTTGACCTTGTCGCTGAGCTCGATGCGGTCGAGCATCCGCTCCCACTCGGGGTTCTCTTCGAGCGAGGCGATGTCGGCCTGGTCGAACGGCTTCTTGCCTGCCGAGGCCTTAATCATGTCGGGGATAATCTCCTCTTTGAGTTTGCGGGCAATGCGTTCCGACTCGCGGGTATAGACGAGCAGCATCTGCAATCGGCGCACGAGGCGGCGCGTCAGTGGCGATTCGAGCGGCGCCTGAAGCCCCTTTGTTGCCGTCGGACTCACGCCCATGCGGTCAGGGTGAGCCAGGGC
>X1_Eurasian_Beaver__coassemble_165_pt1 | contig 11239 bp, 9 predicted proteins | sample X1_Eurasian_Beaver__metabat2_low_PE_008 | metagenome-assembled genome bin X1_Eurasian_Beaver | reverse complement strand
GCGGCGATGCACGGAGCCAAGGCGCTTCTGGGCACCGCTACCCCCGCCATCGAGACCTACTACAATGCGCGCGAAGGCAAATATGGCCTCGTGGAGCTCAAGGAGCGGCACGAAGAGGTGGCTCTGCCCCATGTGGTAGCGGTCGACGTGCGCGAGCTGCGCCGCCGCAAAGAGATGATTTCGCTCTTCTCGCCGCAACTCACCTCCGAAATGCACCAGACGCTCGCCGCAGGCCGGCAAGCAATCCTTTTTCAGAACCGTCGCGGCTTCGCACCGATGGTCGAGTGCCAGCTGTGTGCCTGGGTGCCGAAGTGCATGTATTGCGACGTCAGCCTCACCTACCACAAAGCATCGCGCCAGCTCACCTGCCACTACTGCGGCTTTACCACCGAGATTCCCGCCACCTGCCCCGCTTGCGGCCATCCGTCGCTTAAGTCGCTCGGCTTCGGCACCGAGAAGATCGAAGAAGAGATCAAGGAGGTGTTTCCCGAAGCGCGCGTAGCGCGCATGGACCTCGACACGACCCGCTCAAAGCGCGCCTACGACAACATCATCAGCGCCTTCCAACAGGGCAAAAGCAACGTGCTCGTCGGCACGCAAATGATCACCAAGGGGCTCGACTTCGACAAGGTCAGCCTCGTCGGGATACTTAATGCCGACACGATGATGAACTATCCGGACTTTCGCGCCCATGAGCGAGCGTTTCAGATTATGTCGCAAGTGGCCGGACGTGCGGGCCGACGCGACACGCAGGGAGAAGTCGTCGTGCAGACCTCCGACCCCGAGCATCCGCTCATCAAGCAGGTGATAGCCCACGACTACGAAGCGATGTACCTCACGCAGCTTCGCGAGCGCGAGCAGTTCCACTACCCGCCTTTCTTCCGCCTCATCTACATCTATCTGAAGCATCGCGACGAACGCACGCTCACCGAACAGGCACTGCGCTACGCCGAGCGGCTGCGAGCCATCTTCGGCCCCCGTGTGCTTGGGCCCGACAATCCACCCGTAGCCCGCGTACAGTCGCTTTACATCCGGAAAATCGTACTCAAAATCGAGCTCAACGCTTCGCTCGCTCAGGCCAAAGAGCTCCTGCTGCGCACCCGCGCCGAACTGATGGCCGACGAGCGGTTTAAGCAACTCACCGTCTATTACGACGTCGATCCGGTCTGACCCCGGCTTTGCCCCGAGACCGACAAAGCTTTGCCCGCCCAATGACGATGCTTTGCCTGCCCCTCTCCCGCCCAACCGGCTGCCAATAGCCGTCAATCGCACTTAAAATCGCTAACAATTACACCTTATTATATATGGCAACAAAACTCCAACCCTACCGCATCCTTTTCGTCTGCCTCGGCAATATCTGCCGCTCGCCTGCCGCACAAGGCATGATGGAGCACCTGATCAACGAAGCGGGCCTCAGCGGCGCCGTCGAAGTCGACTCGGCAGGCACCTACGCCGGCCACCAAGGGGAGCTGCCCGACCATCGCATGCGCGCACACGCCCGTCGGCGCGGCCTTGAGCTGACCCACCGGTCGCGCCCCGTGCGGAGTTCCGACTTCAGCGACTTCGATCTTATCCTGGCCATGGACGACCGCAACTACGCCGACCTGCGCCGCCTTGCCCCCACCGTCGAGGCAGAGGCAAAAGTGCAGCGCATGACCGACTATTGCCGTCGCCTGAGCCACGACTACGTCCCCGACCCCTATTACAGCGGTGCCGACGGCTTTGAGCTCGTGCTCGACCTCCTGGAGGATGCCTGCGGCGGATTAATCGAAGAAATCAAGCGTCGCTGACCCTTCGCTTTTATCACCAAATAACCTAATACCAATCAAACCGACCTTTCCCGACTATTCTATCAAAAACAATCCCCCTATTTGCTTGATATTTATAAAATATTTACCTAATATTGCAACATAACATCAGTAAAAGAGAGACGGTAGTCGGGAAGGAAGCGTCGGCATCGACCGTATCGACAAAAAGAACAGAGCGTAAGAAAACAAACGAACTACTTACATTTTGCCATCAATCGAAACAATCTGATTCAGCCAACACCATATTTGCGTATACAATTGTAAGCCACCCTTCCGCCCGAATGATAAAAAGAAGATTTGCCGATATTTTAATGCCATTTGTTCGCACTACGTATCAACAATTTTATCTATTTTTATCCGCAAATAAATTTAACGTCATTCTTGGACAACAACGAAGCATTATTAATGCTACTTGAATGCTAATCCAAACACCGAACATCATATTATGACAAAAAAAGAATTGCTGTTAACCCTAATTCAGCATTATGCACAAGGCAACAAGGCTTCGATGGCGCGCATGCTTGGCGTCACCCCCCAGGCCATAAGCACGTGGCTGACCAGAAGCACCTTCGATATCGAACTCCTCTATAACCACTGTAAAGGGCTCAACCCCTCGTGGCTCCTCAACGGAGGGCAGGGACCAATGATTCTCAACGAAGATTCGACCACCGAATACAGCGGCATGGTAATCCCAATCTACAACGCCGAAGCAAGCGCCGGCCACGGCTCGCTCCGCCTCGACAACGAGCACGTCGTGGGCCAGATACAGCTCCCCTTCGCCAAAGAAGGCGATATCGCACTCTCCACAATAGGCAACTCGATGCAACCCGAAATATTCTGCGGCGATATTCTTGTAGCGCGCCGCCGCCAAAACTGGGAAGACTACCTCGAAACCGGCAAGATCTACGTCGTCTCGACGGCCGACGAGCTCTTCGTGAAAGTAATCTCTGCCATCACCCCCGAAGGCAACATGGTGCTCCACAGCTACAACCCGCAGTATCCCGACTTTGAAGTGCCGGTGCAATACGTGCAGGCCGTCTTCAAGGTGGTGGGCATCGTCTCACAACGTAGCTACTGAGCCGCACTTTCGCCCCAACTACGGGCCAATTCGTCGGCTTTCCCCAACAAAATGAATGCAAGCAAGCGGATGCACTGCCAAAAAGATGCATCCGCTTGCTTTTTTTATTTAAATTGCAAGCCGAAACAAACGAACGTTCAATCAACTTCACTTATCTGATATTACAATGAACCAACACCTGCATCAAATAGCCGAGCGGCTCAAAGGTCTGCGCGATGCGCTCGACCTCTCGGCACAAGAGGTGGCCGACGTCTGCGGCCTCACGCCCGAGCAATACCTCGATCTCGAGACCGGAACACACGACATTCCCGTCAGCGTCCTTCACACCATCAGCCGCCAATACGACATCGAACTGTCGACCCTGATGTTTGGCGACGAAGCCCACATGAGCTCTTACTATCTGACCCGAGCCGGCAAAGGGCCCGTCGTAGAGCGCGTCAAGGCCTATCGCTACCAATCGCTCGCCGCAGGCTTTAAGGGGCGCGAAGTGACGCCATTCCTCGTCACCGTCGAACCGGCGCCCGACAAGCCCATCACCCTCAACGCTCACGAAGGGCAGGAGTTCAACCTCGTGCTCAGCGGACGCATGCTCCTGCAGCTGGCCGACAAAGAGCTCATCCTCGAGACGGGCGACTCCATCTACTTCGACTCGCTCCAGCCACACGGCATGAAAGCGCTCGACGACTGCCAAGTGCAGTTTCTCGCCGTGATTATCTGACACCAAATCCTTTCAAATACTGACCCTCAATTAATCGGGAGATATAATATCATGCTCGAAAGATTCCTGAAACAGACTACATTTAAAGACCAGCAAGACTTCATGGAGCACTTCCGCGTCGACGTGCCCGAACGCTTCAACTTCGGCTACGACGTGGTCGACGCTTGGGCCGCCGCCCAACCCGACAAGAAAGCGCTCTGCTGGACAAACGATAAAGGCGAGTTTCGCCAATTCACCTTCGCCGACATCAAAGCCGAGAGCGACCGCACGGCCGCCTATTTCCAAAGCCTTGGCATCGGTCGGGGCGACAAAGTGATGCTAATCCTGAAGCGTCGCTACGAATTTTGGTTCGCCATCACAGCCCTCCACAAGCTCGGCGCCACCGTCATTCCCGCCACGCATCTGCTCACGGCCAAAGATATCATCTATCGCTGCAACGCGGCCGACATCAAGATGATCGTAGCCGTCGGCGAAGAGCCGGTAATTGAGCACGTGGCAAACTCCGTGGCGCAGTCGCCCTCACTGAAGCAGATCGTCTCGGTGGGCCCCGAAGTGCCCGACGGCTGGCAAGACTTCCACCAAGGCTTAAGCGAGGCCGCGCCATTCGTGCGCCCCGCCGTGGCCAACGAGAACGACGACACCTCGCTCCTCTACTTCACCTCCGGCACAACCGGCAACCCCAAGATGGTAGCCCACGACTTCACCTATCCGCTCGCCCACATCATCACCGGCAGCTATTGGCACAACCTCCACGAAGACTCGCTCCACTTCACCCTCGCCGACACCGGCTGGGGCAAGGCCGTCTGGGGGAAACTCTACGGACAGTGGATTGCCGGGGCGAACGTCTTCGTCTACGACTTCGATAAGTTTACACCCGCCGACGTGCTCCACATGATTCATAATTACCGCATCACCTCCTTTTGCGCGCCGCCCACCGTCTTCCGCTTCCTTATCCGCGAAGACCTTACGAAGTTCGACATCTCCTGCCTGAAGTATTGCACCATCGCCGGCGAAGCGCTCAACCCCAAGGTGTTCGACGAGTGGCTCCGCCTGACGGGGATTCGCCTCATGGAGGGCTTCGGACAGACCGAGACCACCCTGACCATCGCCACCTACCCGTGGGTCAATCCGAAGCCGGGCTCGATGGGTATTCGCAACCCGCAGTACGACGTCGACCTCATCACTCCCGACGGTCGCTCGGCCGAAGATGGCGAACAGGGGCAGATCGTCATCCGCACACACGGCCGCAAAGTCTTGGGACTTTTTAAAGAGTACTACCGCGACGCCGAGCGTACCGCCGAGGCGATGCACGACGGTCTTTACTATACGGGCGACGTGGCCTGGCGCGACCAAGACGGCTACTTCTGGTTCGTGGGGCGTGCCGACGACGTCATCAAGAGCTCGGGCTACCGAATCGGTCCGTTCGAGGTGGAAAGCGCGCTGATGACCCATCCCGCCGTCGTAGAGTGTGCTATCACGGGCGTGCCCGACGAGGTACGCGGGCAGGTCGTGAAGGCCACCATCGTCCTTGCGGCCGACTACAAAGAGCGTGCCGACGACGACCTCATCAAAGAGCTGCAAGACCACGTCAAGCACGTGACGGCACCCTATAAATATCCGCGTGTCATCGAGTTTGTCGACGAACTGCCGAAGACCATCAGCGGCAAGATTCGCCGCGTAGAGATTCGCGAAAAGGGAACCAAGGCGGACCGTTAACCGTTATCACTCAAAACCAATTCCTATAAAAATGAGCTTCAATAACAAAGACTGGTTCCTCAGCACCTCAGAGCTGGCGGGCATGGAGATTATCACCCGCGGCCGTCGCAACCTCGACGCCGTCCGCACATCGGGCGAATACCGCAACCGCATCGAAATCATGTGGTCGTACTCGGGCCAGACCGACGGCATGCCTGAGCCCGAACAAGAGCGCCGCATGGTCGACGTCGCCTTCGAGCTGGCCGACGCCCTCGAGGCCGACGGCACCGCCTACCTGACCGCCACCTACACCGGTCGCCACCTCTTCATCATGGTCTTCTACACGCGCTCGGTGGCCCGCTTCAGCACCGTGCTCCACCAGGTGCTGGGCAAGTACGAGCAGTTGCCGCTTCAGATTGGGCAAGCCGACGACCCCGATTGGGAAGACTACCGCGATATGATTAATAACAACCTCGGAAATTAAGATTAGAATATGAGAAACTTCACCACCGTAGCCGACCTCGGCAACCTCCACGACGCGCTCCGCGAAGCGCTCGACGTCAAAGCCAACAAATTCGGATTTACCGAATTGGGCCGCAACAAGACGCTCCTTATGATCTTCTTCAACTCCAGCCTCCGCACCCGCCTCAGCACGCAGAAGGCAGCCATGAACCTCGGCATGAACGTCATGGTGCTCGACGTCAACCAAGGCGCTTGGAAGCTCGAGACGGAGCGCGGCGTCGTAATGGACGGCGACAAGCCGGAACACCTGCTCGAAGCAATCCCCGTGATGGGATGCTATTGCGACATCATCGGCGTGCGCTCGTTCGCCCGCTTCGAGAGCAAGGAAGACGACTACAGCGAAAAGATTATCAACCAGTTTATCCAGTACTCGGGTCGCCCGGTGTTTAGCATGGAGGCCGCCACGGGCCACCCGCTTCAGGCCTTTGCCGACATGATTACGATCGAAGAGCACAAGACCAAGCCTCGCCCGAAAGTGGTGCTGACTTGGGCACCGCATCCGCGCGCCCTGCCGCAGGCTGTGCCAAACTCGTTTGCCCAGTGGGCCGTAGCTGCCGGCTATGAGGTGGTCATCACCCACCCGCACGGCTACGAGCTGGCGCCCGAGTTTACCCAGGGAGCCACCATCGAGTACGACCAAGACAAAGCCTTCGAAGGGGCCGACTTCATCTACGCCAAGAATTGGGCTGCCTTTGCCGACCCGAACTACGGCCAAATCCTCTCGACCGACCGCAGCTGGACCGTCGACTCGCGCAAGATGGCTCTCACGAACAACGCCTACTTCATGCACTGCCTGCCGGTGCGCCGCAATATGATTGTGACCGACGAAGTGATCGAATCGCCTCGCTCGCTCGTAATCCCCGAAGCGGCCAACCGCGAGATTTCGGCGCAGACCGTGCTCAAGCGCATCCTCGAAGGGTTGAAATAATAATCTCCCCCTGCTCCCCGCCCTGCAATATATCGTCCTAAATAAGCGTTACAAGTTTTAGGATTAAAAAGTTACTCTTTTTGTTGTAACGCTATTTTAGGACTAGACACAAAAACAATAAAAAAGGAGCTCTCGGCATCGCCGGAGCTCCTTTCTTATATTGGTTTCAAAACGGGAAAATCGCCAGATTATACGAGACCTGCTTCCACGAGGATCTGGTTTACCTTGCGAGTAGCGTCGGCGCTTGCTTTGAAGAGTTCCTGCTCTTTTTCGCTGAGCGGGAGGTCGATGATCTGTTTCCAGCCACCCTTGCCGAGCAATACCGGAACACCGATTACGAGGTCGTCCTGACCATATTCGCCGTTCACCATCACGCCGCAAGAGATAACTTTGTTCTGGTCTTTAACGACTGCTTCAGCCATCTGAGCTGCGGCAGCACCCGGAGCCATCCATGCAGAAGTACCGAGAAGGCCTGTGAGCGTAGCGCCACCCACTTTCGTGTCGGCAGCAACTTTTGCCAAAGTTTCTTCGTCGAGGAGGCTGCTTGCGAGCACACCTTTGTAAGAAGCGAGGCTTGTGAGCGGAACCATCGTCGTATCGCCGTGGCCACCGATTACCATTGCTTCAACATCGTTCGGGTTAGCACCGAGCGCCTGTGAGAGGTAGTAGCGGAAGCGTGAGCTGTCGAGCGCACCGCCGAGGCCGATGATGCGATGACGGCAGATGCCGGCAACCTTGTTGGTCAAGTATGCCATAGGGTCCATCGGGTTAGACACGATAACCAATACAGCTTCAGGAGAGTGAGCGAGGATGTTTTCTACAACGCTCTTCACGATACCGGCGTTCACACCGATGAGTTCTTCGCGAGTCATACCCGGCTTGCGAGCCAAACCTGATGTGATAACCACCACTTCCGACCCTGCTGTAGCAGCATAGTCGTTCGTTACACCTTTAACGCGCGTGCTGAAACCAAGGATATTTGCAGTCTGCATGATATCCATTGCTTTACCTTCTGCGAAACCTTCTTTGATATCAAGAAGAACCACTTCGCTTGCCACGTTCTTAACGGCGAGCACATTTGCGCAAGTAGCACCGACGTTACCGGCACCTACCACTGTGATTTTAGACATACTAATTTTCTTTTATAGTGTTAATAATAAAACTGCAGTTTTTATAAATGTTTCGATACGTCAGCCTCTTTGAGGCTTTTCGACATATACTTCTTAATTTGTAGCAAAAATAGTATTTAGATTGGGATTAAAGAAAAATTTCCTTATTAATTTTCGTAATGATGCTTGTTTTATAGAATTATAGCGATTGGAGTAAGAATAGCCCACTCCTTCGCCCCTACTCTTCCCTGCTTCGAAAATTTCTTCCGGACAGTAACAAAAAAAAAATTCATTGGGATGAAACGCGAGTCTCTTCCCAATGAATTTTGAGTTTCATTCCAAGGAAAATCAATTTTCATTCCAATGAAAATCAATTTCCGTCCCAATGAAAATCAATTTCCGTCCCAATGAAAATCGATTTTCATCCCAAGGAAATTTGAGTTCCATCCCAAGGAATTTTCTTATTCTTGCTTATGAACGGTGTCACTCATACAAGTCCTTCCCGCCCCACTCTACGAGCAGGTCGGCAATGCGACGCACCACCTCGGCGGCATAGCGCGCACCCTTCTCGGCCGAAGCCCGTCGCGGATCGCCCACGCCGGTATCGGCGGAGGTGCGATTCCAGACGCGCGGCGTCCAGGCGGTCTTATTATTGAAGCCGGCGATGCCGAAGCCGCGGCTCTTGCCTTCGCCTGCTTTTGCCAGGTCAATCCACTCCGGATGGTAGTGCATCATGACAGACGTCTCGAGTTCGCCGGCGTGGTCGTCGGGGTTCTCGAAGTAGTCTTTCTGCGGCACGATGGCAAACCAGTCGGCTTGGGCAATGACGAAGTCGGGATAGTCGAACGAGAGGTCGCGAATCAGCGACTTGAAGGTGTTGCCTCCGTGTCCGTTGACGATCAGGAGCTTGCGAATACCCTGGCGGCGCAGTGACCTGACGATATCGCTCAGGATGGCATACTGCGTGCTTGAGTGCGTATGGATGCAGAAGGGGTAGTCGTGCTGGCCGGGGTTTTGCGAGCCAAACGGCACCGCCGGCAAGACGATGCAGTCGACACCCGCTTGTCCGGCCGCCTCTGCCGCATCGCAGGCCACATCGGTCGAGAGGATGCAGTCGGTCAGATAGGGCAGATGCAGGTTGTGCGGCTCGATAGCACCCCACGGCAACAAGGCGATGCTGATGCTTCGGTCCTTAACGTCGGCGTAAGGGAGGGTTACGAGGTTATGATTCATGTCTGTATGTTTTTATCAGAGTGGGTGATACTCTACGAAGGCTTCGATAGCTTCGTATGAAGCGAGGCCGAGGCGGTGGTAGAGGTCGGCTGTCGCGCGGTTGCGGTCTTCCGAACGCTGCCAGAAGAGGCGTTCGTCGTTGCCGAGGAACGGTGCGCTCTCCATCTGCGACTGGTGCTTAAGGATCGAGTTGCGTTTTGAGCGGAGCTCTTCCGGGCTCAGCGGCACGGCCATCTCGATATGGTCTACTTCCCACTCAGCCCACGCACCGCGGTACATCCAGATACGGCAGTCTTTGAGCCATTGATCCTCTTTCATCTCGTCGATGGCGGCAAGCACGGCGTCGAGACATACCTTGTGCGTACCGTGAGGGTCGGCAAGGTCGCCCGCCACGAAAATCTGGTGCGGCTCGATGCGACGGATAAGGGCTTTGACGATGTCGACGTCGGCCTGCGAGAGGTCGCCTTTCTTGATGGTACCTGTCTCGTAGAACGGCAGGTTGAGGAAGTTGACGTTCTGGCGCTTCACGCCCATGTAGTTGCAAGCCGTACGGGCTTCGCCGCGACGGATAAGCCCTTTGAGGGCGCGCACGTCAGGGGTGTCGATTTCGCCTTCCTGCTTGCCTGCGTCGAGCGTATCGCGCACTTCGGTAAGCTTGGCAAGGAGCTTTTCGTCTTTGATGTCATACATTTCGACGATGCCATCCATAAACATCGAGAAGCGCTTTACTTCTTCGTCGCCCACGGCGATGTTGCCCGAGGTCTCGTAAGCCACGTGCACGTCGTGTTTCTGGTCGACAAGGCGCTTGAGCGTACCGCCCATCGAGATTACGTCGTCGTCAGGGTGCGGGCTGAATACGATGACGCGCTTCGGATACGGATTGGCGCGTTCCGGACGGTAGGTATCGTCGGCGTCGGGCTTGCCGCCCGGCCAGCCGGTGATGGTATGCTGGAGTTCGTTGAACACCTTGATATTAACCTGGTAAGCCGAGCCGTAGAGGGCCACGAGGCCGCCGAGGCTGTGCTCCATATAGTCTTTGTCGGTGAGCTTGAGGATTGGTTTGCCGGTCAGTTCGCAAAGCCATACGATGGCGCGACGGATGAGCTTGTCGTTCCATTCGCACGAAGTCACGAGCCATGGGTGGCTGATGCGGGTGAGTTGCTCGGAAGCGGAGAGGTCGAGCACGAGCTTGGCGTTGGCGTGTGCCTGAAGGTAGCTTGCAGGCATGGCGTCGCTCACCTGGCCTTCGACGATCTGACGCACGAGGCTTGCGCGGTTTTCACCCCAAGCGAGCAGAATCACGCGCGGAGCACGCATAAGGGTGGCGATACCCATCGTGATGGCGCACTGCGGAGCCGACTCGATGTTGTTGTACTGCTTGGCAATCGCCTTACGGGTCTCGCTGTCGAGCAGGATGAGGCGTGTCAGTGAGTTTGGCTGCGAACCGGCTTCGTTGTAGGCAATCGAGCCGCTCTGGCCGAGGCTCAAAAGGGCAAGGTCGAGACCGCCTGCGCGAGCGATGAGCTGCTCGTAGTGCTGGCAGAACTCGTAGACCGAGCTCTTGTCGTCCGAGCACTCAGGCGAGTGGATGTTCTCCGGCTTGATGTCGACATGATTGAGGAATTGCTCCTGAAGCTTTGCCAGAATGTTTTTCGAATCGTCGGCTACGGGGTAGAACTCGCAAACGTTGAATACGATGACGTTCGAGAAGCTGAGGTTCTGCTCCTTGTGCATGTGGATCAGCTCGTCGTAGACGCTCTGAGCCTGATTGCCCGCCGTGAGGGCGAGCACGCACGGACGAAACTCTTTCTGACGCTGACGGATCAACTGTGCGATTTCGACGGCCACTTCGGTCGAAGCCTCTTGCGAGCTTTCGTAGATGTCGGTAAACAACTTTTCGAAGCGGGTGATTGCTGTGTGTTCAAACGCAGTGGAAGGACGATAGTACCGCTTCGGGATACGATCGAGCTTAATCTGCGAACTCAGGTTGGTTTTCATTGGATACGTATTATAATATGTGTTTGTATTCGATTATAGAAAAGGGTCGTATCAAAACAAGAGTCTTGATACGTCAACATGCAAGGTTTGACAGGATGGGGCAGATGCAAGGCGCTAAGGATAAGCACGAAGGGAGCATACTTTAGTATA
>X1_Eurasian_Beaver__coassemble_144_pt1 | contig 11902 bp, 8 predicted proteins | sample X1_Eurasian_Beaver__metabat2_low_PE_008 | metagenome-assembled genome bin X1_Eurasian_Beaver | reverse complement strand
CCGGGCGCGGAGCATCGGCTCCGTTGGTGAGGGTGACAAGGGCCGTGACGTCGGCACGCGAGGCCGAGACGCTGTCTTGCCGCAGACGGACGCCGGGCGAGGCATAGTCGGTCAGCGAGATGCCTACGGGGTCGGCTACGATGAGCCACGCATCGCGGTAGATGCCGCCATAGAAGTTGAAGTCGCCCACAAGGGGCATGACGCCCGTGTCGTGGGCATTGCTCACCTCAACGAGCAGGTCGTTGTCGGCATCGGGATTGAGATAATCGGTGATTTCGAAGACACACGCTTCGTAGCCGCCGCGGTGCTGCCCCGCGTGCCGCTCGTTGATGAAGAGGTCGGCAATGCTGTTAACGCCGTCGAACTTCAGGTAGACGCGCTTGCCGCGCCAGGAAGAGTCGGGCGTAAGCGTGCGGCTATAGTAGGCGGTGCCGCGATAGTAGTCGGGCTTGCCCGAGAGGGCATCTTGCGCATTCCAAGTGTGCGGAAGGTCGACGCGGCGGCCGGCCGTGCGCTGCACTTCGTAGTTGTAGCGGAAGGTCCAGTCGTTATTGAGCGGGATCACCGTGCGGTCGGCTTCGGCCGTGGTGGTGCCGAGGGCGAAGGCAAGGAGGAGCCATGAGGTTTTACTGTTCATATCCTTATGTTGTTAAAGGGAGACCAATTCGATAATTTACCGTCTGTATGCGGCACTTCAATCAGCGCTCGAAGCGCTTGCCGAGCCTGCGCTTCAGCCGTTTGCTCATCTTGCGCACAAGGCGCGCTTGGGCGGGCTCTTCGGCAATGTTGTAGTTCTCGTCGGCATCGGTGCGATGGTCGAAGAGAAGACGATCGAGCAGATTTCCGTCGGAATCCCACCACTCGGTGTACGAGCGCTCGTCTTCCACCAGCGTGAAGCCGTTGGCCCAGCGGCTGACGGCGTAGCCCTTGGTTCGGGCTCGCGGCGAGCGAAGCAGCGGCACGAGGCTGGTGCCTTCGAGCTGATTTTCGGGCGGAGCAATCCGGGCAGCGTCGCAGAGCGTCGGGTAGATGTCGACAAACTCTACCACCTCTTGGCAGGCGTAAGGGCTACGGACGTCGGGCCCGGCGATGATAAGGGCGGAGTGGAGACAGGTGTTCATGATGCTGTGTTTGCACCACGTGCCGTGCTCGCCCAGGTTCCAGCCGTGGTCGCCGATAAGGACGACGGTAGTGTTGTCCGCCAAGCCCTCGTCGCGCAAGGCTTGCAGCAGGCGCCCTATCTGGGCGTCGACAAACGAGACGGCGGCGTAGTAGCCGTGGATCATCAGCTTGGCTGTCGGCTCGTCGAGCGGCCCCGTGGCGGGGATGCCGGTGTAGGCGCGCAGCTCCGACCAGTTGGCCAGCGCACGCTCGGGAATGTTGTTGCCGGGCTTGAGCAGGTAGTTGTCGGGGATTCGGATGGAGTCGTGGTCGTAGATGTCCCAATAGCGTTGCGGCACTACGAAGGGCAGGTGGGGCCTGACGAAGCCCGCCACGAGGAGAAACGGCTTCTCCTCCCGACTCAAAGCACGGAGGTCGGCGATGCAGCGGTCGGCTATCTGATAGTCGAGGTAGAGGGAGTCGGGCAGGTCGGCATGCTCGTAGAAGCGGCCTCGGAGCCCTTTGCCGGTGAGCCGTTGCGCGTCCATCAGGGCAATGTTGTCGGGCTGGTGAAAGTCCATTGGCGTCTGCGGGTCGGGCGTGGTGCGGCGATCCCAGTAAGGCATCGAGGCTTCGTCTTGATGGTGATAGACCTTGCCGTGGGCCACGGTGGTGAAGCCGGCGTCGCGGAAACATTGCTGGAGCGTCACGGCATCGGGGCAGTCGACGTCGGTGCGGGCGTTCCAGGCCTGAAGCGTGGTGCGCGTGGGGCGAAGGCCCGTCAGCAGGCTGGCTCGCGAGGCGCCGCTCACGGCGATGTTGCAGTAGGCGCGGTCGAACCGTACGCCGGCGGCGGCGAGGCTGTCGATGTGGGGCGAAAGTATCTGCCGCTGGCCGTAGCATCCGAGCTCGGGGCGCAGGTCGTCGCAGACGATGAAGAGCACGTTGCGAGGCACGCTCTTGTCGCCGCCCGCCCCGGCGCCGTGCATCGGGCTGAGGGGCGAGAGCAGAAGCAGTCCGCTTAAGATTGTTTTTCCGCAGGTTGTCATAGATACAGTGTTTGTGTTTGCAGGGTTGCCTGATCGAGAATAAAGACAGCGTTAAAAACAAGAGGCTGCGTCAAAACCAATGAGGAACATTTGACACAGCCTCGATTTTACCACACTAAAATTCTATATTATCAGTTATTACCAACCCGGATTTTGTTCGAGGTTCGGGTTCTTGTCGAGTTCACTTTGTCTGATTGGCCAGAGGTAGTCGCGCGACTGAACGACGCGGCTGTACTTCGTGGCACCGACGATGTCTTTCATCTCGCGGTTGAGCTCTTCGAGTCGTCCCCAGCGCTTGTAGTCGGAGAAGCTGAGCCCTTCACCGGCAAATTCCCAACCACGTTCGAGCACGATGCGTTTGCGCACCTGTTCTTGCGTCGTAGCGACCAAGTTGGCTTCGCCGCTGTTGAGGCCCGGCATACCTACGCGGGCGCGCACTTGGTTGATGTAAGGGACAGCCTTGAGCGGTTCGCCCTGTTCGTTATAGCATTCGGCAAGCATCAGGAGCACGTCGGCATAGCGGATAATCGGGAAGTTGATCGGCGTATCGGCGCGGTTGTTGATAAGGCCGTTGAAGTTGCCTTCGGCTACAAACTTGCGGAACACGTATGAGTACCAAGCATTATCGAGGCGGATAAAGCCGTTGCCCTCTTTCGTGCCCGATGCAAGCACAAATTCACAGGTTTTTTCGGCGTTCGACACCCATCCCAAATATTCCGTATATGGGAGGATTACCGTGGCAGCCATACGCGGGTCGCGCTGTTCGTACATAGCGAGCAACTTGTCTTTTTCAGCCGGATAGGTAGCCACTGCCGAACCGTCGGAGGTAAGGGTTGATTCGAAGACAGCCTTCTTGACGTCGTTGCTTTCATTATAGCCGGGGAAGACTTCATCCCAGTCGAAGGCACGGCCGTCTTTCCACTCGTAGGTATCGACAAAGTCGGTAGCCGGCATCACGCTGTTCCAGCAGGAGCCGTAAGAGGAACGCGTACCCATATAGAAGTCCATTGGCATACCATAGTCGAGCCCTACGCCGCCGATATTCTGGATGGAGAAGATCAGTTCGCTGCTTTCGTCACAGTCGCCCACGCCATAGCCGTAAGGCTTAAAGAGTTCGGCATAGCTGTCGTTGAGCTTATGGAGGCCCGAGTTGACAACGGCTTCAAACATCTTGGCGGCGTTGGCATAGTCTTTGGCGTAGAGGTAGGTCTTGCCTTTCAGGGCCTGAGCGGCAGTCTTGGTGGCACGGCCATGGTTCGACGAGCTCCACTCGCCTTCGTTCGGAAGGACGGCGATGGCGGCGTCGAGGTCGCTGTAGATAAACTGGCGCACTTCGTCGGCCGTATTGCGCGGCAAGAGCATTTCGCTGAAGCTTTGGCTGACGACGACCGACTCGTCGTAGATAGGCACACCACCGTAGATATCGAGCAGCTGGAAGTAGTAGAAGGCGCGCATAAACTTGGCTTCGCCTTTATACTGTGCTTTCAGCTCATCGCTCATATCGCACTTATCAACATTCTGAAGAACGATATTGGCGCGGGCAATCCCCTCATAGAGTCCGGTCCACTTATTATAGACGATGCTGGTGCTTGAGGTGTAAGTGCCTTTGGCTACGGAGTTATAGCCATACGTACCCGAACCCCAACCCACACTGCCGAGACAGTCGAGGCCGAAGTAACAGCCCATCACGTCGTTCTCTTGCATTTCGGCATATACGGCAGCCATCGCCATATCGGCGTCGTCCTGCGACGTCCAGAACGTGCCGGAACTCAATTGGTCGTTTGGATATTTGTCCAAATCGTAGCATCCGGTCAGGAGCATCAGGGTCGAGAGGGATGCCAGAGAGATATATTTAAATTGTTTCATAGCTGATTAAAACGTTACGTTAACGCCGAAGACGGCTTGTCGGATTGTAGGGTAAGCCACGCTGGTAACTTCAGGGTCGATACCTTCATAGCTGGTAAAGGTGAAGAAGTTTTCCAAGCTGGTGTAGAGGCGGATGCGGTCGATATGGATCGGCGCAAGCACTTTCGACGGAATCGTATACCCGAGCTGGATGTTACGAATCTTGAAGAAGGAGTTGTCGTAGAGGTAGAAGTCGGAGTTCTGCGTGTTACGCCCGTCACTGTATTCGAGCAAGCGCGGATAAGTGGCTTTCGTCGTACGACCTTCGTAGTAGCGACCTTCGGCAACCTTCTTATTGATCTGATAACCGTAGCGAACGGTCGGCGTGTTATACGGGATGTATTGGAAGAAAGTCTTATATCCGGCCATGCCCTGGAAGAGCACGGAGAGATCGAAGCCTTTCCAGCCGGCGTTGAGCGTGAGGCCGAAGCTGAAGCGCGGCATGCTGTTCTTGCTGACAATGACGCGGTCGTCAGAGTTGATCAAACCGTCGCCGTTGACATCCTTATAGAGCAAGTCGCCTTTTTCCGGCGTACCGTAGGCCTTGAAAGCGCTCGGATTGGCGGCAATCATGTCTTTGACGATCTGCAGGTCTTCGTCGGTCTGGATAATTCGATCCACCTGAAGCATGTAGAGCGAGTTGATTGGCAATCCTTCTTTAATCATCTTCACGCCCGAGAGTGAGTAGTCGTCGCCTTTAAACTTGTCGACGTTGTTCTTGACGTAAGTAAAGTTGCCGTTGAGGCCGTAGGTGAAGTCGCCCACTTTGTCTTGCCAGCCGAGGGTAAGTTCGAAGCCCTTGTTGGAGACGGTGGCCGAGTTCTGAGTCGGGAGCGAGGCGGTACCGTGTACGTCAGGAGCAGGAAGGTCGATAAGGATATCTTTCGTCTTCTTGTTGAAGTACTCGACCGTACCGGTCAGGCGGTTGCGGAGCACGCCAAAGTCGAAGCCGACGTTGGTGACGTAGGTTGTTTCCCAAGTCAGGTTGGCATTGGCAATTGCGGTCTGAGCCATACCGACGGCCAAGGCGTTGCCCCACGTATAGTTCGAAGTGGAATAGAGCGATTGAGCGGAGTAGTTGCCGCCGGTGTCGCGGTTCGACGCATCGAGCGTGTTATTACCAAGGCTACCGTAGGATGCACGGAGTTTGAGGTTGTCGAGCCAGTCGCGGGTGTCTTCCATGAAGGATTCCTGCGAAATACGCCATGCGGCGGATACTGAAGGGAAGTAGCCCCAACGGTTGTCTTTCAGGAAGCGGGAAGAACCATCAGCGCGAAGGTTTGCTTCGAGGAGATACTTGTCGTCCCAGCCGAGGTTCAAGCGGCCGAAGTAAGAGCGCATGGCCCATTCACGTTTGTAACCGGAAGCGGTAGCGCTACCCGTTGCGGCATTGAGCGCATCGAGGTTCGTACTGATCAGGTCGTACTTCGTCGTTGTGAATGTCTTGTAGCGGTATTGTTCCTGGCTGGCACCCACGAGGAGGTTAAACGCCAAACGGTCGTCGAAGAAGTTGTGGTTGTAGTTGGCCGTGATATCGCCGAAATAACGATAAATCTTCGTGTTGCCGCTCTGGGAGTAGCTTTGGCTTGTGCCCGACGTTGAAACGGTATTGGTCTGGAAGTTCCAAAGGTCGAGGAAGACCGGAATTTCTTCGCGTTGTGTATCAGAAAGGCTGAACGTATACGATCCGCGGATGTCGAGCCCCTTAATCGGAGTCAACGTAGCAGAGAAGCGTGTCTTGTAGAAGTTCACGTCATACCCGCCGGCACTTGAATTCAAGCGGCGGAGCGAGTTGTTGACTTGGGCATTATCTTCGTCATTCTGGTTGGCACCGTAGCGGCCGTCGGAAGAGCGGTAGCAGAGCGACGGAGTTGAAGCACCTGCATAATAGAATACGTTATCAATCTCGTCGGTACCAAGGTCGCGTTCGGCATGGCTGCCGTTGGCGTTGACGCCGAGTTTGAGCCAATCGGTCACCTTCACGTCGAGATTGAGGCGGCCGTTGTACTTGCGTTCGCCGGAGTTCTCCATAACACCCGGATTATTCGAGTAGCCAAACGAAGTATAGAACGTCACGCGGTCGTTACCGCCATTGACGGAGATATTGTGGTTGTTGGCAACGGAGTTCTTGAAGGTTTCGTCAATCCAACTGGTGTTAGGGTGGCCGTCAGGGTCTGAATCGCCATATTGACGCCATTCGTCGATTTTAGCCTGCGTGAACAGCGCGGCATTACCACTGTTGAGATACCCTTCGTTCATCAATTCCATATAAGTAGCATAGTCAGACACCGGCGTCAGCGTCTTGCGGATTGACTGGAGCGACAGGTAGCCGTTGTAGTCCACCTTCACCGTACCGGTCTTGCCGCTCTTAGTGGTGATGAGCACAACGCCGTTGGCTGCTCGCGACCCGTAGATGGCTGCCGAGGCAGCATCCTTCAAGACGGAGATGCTTTCAATATCGGATGGGTTGACCGAACTGATGCTCCCCTCCATGCCGTCGATGATGACGAGCGGAGCCGAAGAGTTGAGCGTACCCTGACCGCGAATAATGATGGTGGCATCGTCGTTGCCCGGACGGTTGTTGGCCGACGTCACCTGCACACCGGCGGCCAGACCGGCCATTGCCTGCGAGATGTTGGTGGCAGGGCGGCTTTCAGTCAGCTCGCTCACATTGATAGCCGAGACGGATCCCGAGAGGTCGACCTTCTTCTGTGTGCCATAACCCACAACCACCACTTCGTTGATTGCCTTCGAGTCTTCGACGAGGCGAACCTTAACTTCGCGGCGATTATTGACAGGGATTTCTTGTTCCTTATAACCTATATACGACACGACGAGCGTTGCATTAGGCGATACGTTGAGGGTGAAATGACCGTCGGCATCAGTGACCGTACCGTTTTTCGTTCCTTTTTCAATGACATTAGCACCGATGACCGGACCCATGGCGTCCGTGACGGTACCTCTTAAGGCATACTTGGCCTGCTGCGCGGTATTGACAACAGACAGAGCAGCGGCTTCTTCGGGGCTGACTCCCGGCTGAGTGGCAAACGCCGCTCCGGTCGAGCCCAATAATAAAGAAGCACCAACAAATATCCATTTCGATGATGGATACGATTTCTTGACTTCTCTCATACAGTTAAAGTTTAAAGGTCGTGTTTTTCTGTGTTTTCCACATAGGTGGTCTGTGTGTAATCACATAATAGCACTTGCATTGTTTTGTCCAAAAGTAGACGTAAAGCGCAAAGACCGTGTGCCCTGATTGTGTAAATCGACGTCATCAATCGTGCAATCCCAAAATTTTAACAAAAGCGCTACAAGCGTCCAAAACCTTAAATATCCGGGGTTAAACGATTGGTGCACCTCTTTTGTACAATTGTATCACCCGCTTCCAATCCGCCTGCGCTACTTTTGTAGCAGAGAGCAGTAACGCTCCTCCCATCACATTTACTACATATATAATACCCCCGTGTACCCTATGAAGACACGACAATTTATCCTCATTATTGGTGCGCTCATGCTGACAGCCTCACCGATTCAAGCCTACGAATCGCGCGACCTGCTGCAGCATGCCGCCACCATCGAGGAGGTCAGGCAAGCGGTCGTCACCGACCAAGCTTGGGTGACTCTCCCGGCCTACACCGACCGCGCCGCCTGGGATCAATTCTTTGGCGACTTAAAGCCCGACTATATCCGCGCCGGCGAACGCAACCTGCGCTACCAGTGGAAGCGCATCAACGCCACCGATTACATCGAATACTCGCGAAGCGGCAACCGCAAGATTATGGAGACGCCGCTCGACGCAAACAATACTGCGCTGACAACGCTCTTTCTGGCCGAGCTGGCCGAAGGTAAGGGGCGATTCGTCGACCAAATCATCAACGGCGTCTATGCCGCCTGCGAGATGACCACATGGTCGCTCTCGGCCCACCTCTCCCTACAACAGGGCGACAACAAGCAGTTCCCCGACCACAAGCAAAACGTCATCGACCTCGTCGCCGGCAATATGGGCTCCGAACTGGCTTGGATATACTATTATATGAAGCCGGAGTTCGACAAAGTGAATCCCCTCATCGCCGAGCGGCTGCGCGACGAACTGCAGGCCCGCATCCTCGACGAGTATATGGCAAACGACAGCTATTGGTGGCTCGCCCGCAACCTCAAGCCGGGCGAACTGGTCAACAACTGGAATCCGTGGTGTAACTTCAACGCCCTGCAATGCTACTTCCTGCTCGAGAACGACCGCGACAAATTGGCGCAAGCCGTTTGGCGTACGATGCAGTCGGTCGACAAGTATATCAACTACATAAAGGGCGACGGAGCCTGCGAAGAGGGTCCCTCCTATTGGACGCACGCCGCCGGCAAGCTCTACGACTACCTGCAAATGCTCAGCCTCGGCACGGGAGGCAAGATTTCGATCTTCGACAATGCGCTCATCAAAGATATGGGCGAATACATCGTCCGCTCCTATGTGGGCAACGGCTGGGTAGTCAACTTCGCCGATGCCTCGGCCCAAGGGGAAGGCTACGCGGGCCTCATCTACCGCTACGGCGATGCCGTGGGGAGCGAACTGATGAAGCACCACGCCGCCTACATCAACCAACGCTCGCCCGAAGAGTTGCCGCTGAGCTACGACTTGGCCCGCACCTTTGGCGACATTGCCTGCCGCACCGACCTCAGTCAGACCTCACCGAACTACAGCACCCCGGCATCGACCTGGTATCCGCAGACGGAGTTCTGCTATATGACCTCGAAAGGGGGCCTCTTCTTCGCCGCCAAGGGTGGATTCAACCACGAGAGCCATAACCACAACGACGTGGGGACCTTCTCGCTCTACGTCGACACCATCCCGCTCTTCATCGACGCCGGCGTCGGCACCTATACGCGCCAGACCTTCAGCTCCGAACGCTACACGATCTGGACCATGCAGAGCAACTACCACAGCCTGCCGATGATCAACGGCGTGCCGCAGCGATTCGGTTCGCAATACAAAGCCACCGACGTCAGCTTCGACGCCAAGCGCAAGAGCTTCTCGGCCAACATCGCCACCGCCTACCCCGACGAAGCGCAGGTCGACAAGTGGGTACGCAGCTATAAGCTGGGCGACAAGAGCCTTACCATCAGCGACAGCTTCAAGCTCCGCCGGGCCGACCAGCCCAACCAGGTGAACTTCCTTGTGCGCGGCACAGTCGACACCTCTACGCCGGGCAAAGTGATCGTCTCGGCCGATGGCAGCAGCGCTGCCCTGAGCTACGACACCAAGACCTTCACCCCGTCGGTCGAAGCCATCGAGCTCACCGACCCGCGCCTGTCGAACGTCTGGGGGCCAACCATCTACCGCATCTCGCTCAACGCAAACAAAGCTGTCGAGAGCGGCACATACAGCTACTCCATAAACAAACTATAATATAACCTTCACGATGAAAACACAACTCATCGCCACCACCTTGTCGGCCATTGTGTTCGCAGCTTGCGGAGCGGCCGACAAGGCGATGCGAGAGGATGATTTGAAGTCAAACATCGCACTCGCACACCAACAGATTCTGAACGAGATTGACATCATAGAGCAGAGCGAAAACTTTCTGAACCCCGTGACGCTCCGCCCGGACGGCTCCGTCTACTATTGCAACTACGCCGACTGGCGCAGCGGCTTCTTCCCGGGCTCCGTCTGGTACCTCTACGAGCTGACGGGCGACTCGGCGCTCCTCCCTTTAGCCGAAAAATATACCGCCGCCATCGAAGAAGCCAAGACGCTGACCTGGCATCACGACATCGGCTTCATCGTCAACTGCAGCTTCGGCAACGGGCTGCGCCTGGCTCATCCCGAGGGCTATCGCGAGGTAATGATCGAAGCTGCCCAATCGCTCGCCACCCGCTTCCGCCCCGGCGCAGGGGTGATTCAGTCGTGGGACGTCACCAGCGGCTGGCAAGCCGAGCGCGGCTGGACCTGCCCCGTCATCATCGACAACATGATGAACCTTGAACTCCTCTTCGAGGCTACCAAGCTCTCGGGCGACTCCACCTTCTACCGCATCGCCTGCACCCACGCCGACCAGACGCTCAAGAACCATTTTCGCCCCGACGGCAGTTGCTACCACGTCGTCGACTACGACCCGCAGACCGGCGCCGTACTCCACCGGCAGACCGCTCAGGGCTACGCCGACGAGTCGACCTGGAGCCGCGGACAAGCTTGGGCCATCTACGGCTTCACCGTCTGCTATCGCGAGACGGGCGACGCCCGCTACCTCGCCCAAGCGCAGAAGACCTACACAATGATGCGAAGCCACAAGCATATGCCGGCCGACCTCGTCCCCTACTGGGATATGGATGCGCCCAACATCCCCAACGAGCCGCGCGACGCCTCGTCGGCTGCCTGCATCGCCTCGGCGCTCTACGAACTCAGCTCGCTCGACATCCCCGAAGCGGCTTCTTATCGCGCCGACGCCGACAAGATTGTTGCCTCCCTCTCCTCCCCCGCCTACCGCGCGGAGCCGGGCACGAACGGCAACTTCCTCTTGATGCACTCCGTGGGCAGTATCCCGCACAACTCCGAGATTGACGTGCCGCTCAACTATGCGGACTACTACTATCTCGAAGCCCTAAAGCGCAAAAACTCATAACAATAAAACTTACCAATCTATTGGTTGACTATACATTGCATTATAATAACATAGATATAGATTAGGAAGCGCCCCAATGCTCTTTCCCCGAGATACAGCTTGATACAGACTTGCTCCGCACCGAGCACCGCCCCGGGTAATCCCCATGGCCGCTGATAAAGATTACGATTAATGATAAAAGATGAAAGCAAAAAGGCTGCCGCAGGAAGTGAGTTCCAGCGGCAGCCGATTTTTTCGCTCGAGCGAACCGACGATTCGCGACAATCGAACCGACGAATATTTTAATCGAACCGATGATATTTTATTCGTCGGTTTGTTTGTCGACAATCGAACCGACGAATATTTTATTCGAACCGACGATTCTGAAGAATGAAACGGACAATTATTTTTATTGGATAGCCATAATAAAAAAAGCTGTGTCAGCTTTCTGACACAGCCCTCTCATATCTTTAGTCATTCTCTGCCGTCGCCTCAGCAGCCGCTTTCTTGGCCGCGCGCTTTTCCTTGCGCTTCTGCAGATACTCCTTTACCGTCTTCCAGCCCTTTATGGCATACGACGAGTAATCGCGAATAGCGCCAAGCGAAGAGAAGGTGCCCATGCCGAGCGTGAACGAGCGGAGCCAGCCCCCTTCGGTATAATAACGGATGCCGTTGTCGACACGTTGCTTGACGTAGGCCGCTTCGATAGCGACACGCGCTTTCTGGTAGCGCAGCTCTTTGAGATTGTTGAGCTCGGTGCGTTTATAGATTGTCTTGCCCATCGTTGTCGTCGGATTTGAAAAGTGTCGTATCGAGGATTCGTATCATCGGGTTGATCAGCAGCGGCTCTTTAAAGCGAATGATGACTGCAATCAGCACCACATAGACCAAGGCCGTCAGTACGAAGCCCCAAGCGGAACTGCCCAGCAAATCGCCCAGCAAGTAGGCGCCGGCAAACGACAAGCAAAGCAGCGCGAAGCAGGCCAATATGATGCAGACAAACACCATCAGGAAGTTGCCTAAAAAGAGGCTTCCCTTCTCGATGCCGTCGAGCCGATAGTACTCGAGCTTCAGGTTGATATACTGCTTGATGTCGTCCATGGCATGTCCGGACGGGTTCGTTTGATTTGCCATAAAGCCTGTGGTGAATGATAGTTAACGGGGTTGATGATTATTCGGCGTCTCTGCCCACGAGTTCGTCGACAAGCGTTTCGAGCTGGCCGCGTTCGAGCTTGATGCCGTGTTGGTCGA
>X1_Eurasian_Beaver__coassemble_142_pt1 | contig 11977 bp, 10 predicted proteins | sample X1_Eurasian_Beaver__metabat2_low_PE_008 | metagenome-assembled genome bin X1_Eurasian_Beaver | reverse complement strand
AGGGACGACCGACAAAGTGATCACCTTCCTGGGGCGTATCACGATGCAGAAAGGACCCGAATACTTCGTCGAAGCCGCAGCTAAGGTGCTCCAGAAGACCAAGAATGTGCGCTTCGTCATGGCCGGCAGCGGCGATATGATGAACGAGATGATTCGCCTCGCTGCCCGCCGCGGCATCGCCGACCGCTTCCACTTCACCGGCTTCCTCAAAGGCAAGCAAGTGTATGAGATGCTCAAAGTGAGCGACGTCTACGTCATGCCGTCGGTATCCGAGCCATTTGGTATCTCGCCGCTCGAAGCCATGCAGGTGGGCGTGCCGACGATTATCTCCAAGCAGTCGGGCTGTGCCGAAATCCTCGACAACGCCATCAAAGTAGACTATTGGGACATCGAAGCCATGGCCGACGCCATGTATGGCATCATCACCTACCCGGCCCTCTACGACTACCTCAAGGTAGAAGGCAAAGCCGAGGTCGACGAAATCAAGTGGGAGTATGCCGGCCAAAAGGTGATCAACATCTACAAGCGCGTACTTGGCTGGAGCTGATGCACCGCTTTTATTCATCAACAACAAGAAAACTACACAAAAAGTATATATGAAGACTATTTGCTTTTACTTCCAGATTCACCAGCCGTTTCGCCTGAAACGCTATCGCTTCTTCGACATTGGCAGCGACCACTACTACTATGACGACTTTAGCAACGAAGAGATCATTCGCAACATCGCCCTCAAGTCCTACCTTCCGGCCAACGAGACGTTGCTCGAAATGATTCGTCAGACGAAGGGTCAGTTCAAAGTGGCCTTCTCCATCTCGGGCGTAGCGCTCGAACAGCTCGAAATGTACGTGCCCGAGTTCTTCGACAGCATGCGCGAACTGGTGGCGACGGGATGTGTGGAAATCCTCAGCGAGACCTATTCGCACTCGCTCTCATCGCTCACCGATGCAGCCGAATTCGAACGCCAGGTGCGCATGCACGACGACAAAATCGAAGCCCTCTTCGGCCTGCGTCCGCGCGTGATTCGCAACACCGAGCTCATCTACTCCGACGACATCGCCGAGCTCATCTCGCAGATGGGCTTCAAAGGCGTTATCACCGAAGGCGCCAAGCATATCCTCGGCTGGAAGAGCCCGAACTACGTCTACCGCTCAGTGGTCAATCCTGACCTGCACGTCTTGCTGAAGAACTCGAAGCTGACCGACGACATCTGCTTTAACTTCTCGAAAGTGAATTGGGACGAATACCCGCTCACGGCCGAAAAATATATCGATTGGATCAGCCAGTTGCCTGAAGGCGAGAAGGTAGTCAACCTCTTCATGAGCTACGAAGCCCTCGGCTCGATGAACCCCGCTTCGTCCGGCATCTTCGAATTCATGAAAGCGCTCCCATACTTCGCCGCACAGCGAGGCATCGACTTCGCCACCCCAAGCGAAATGCTCGAACGCTACCAGCCGGTAGGCGACTTCTCGGTGACCCACCCAATCTCGTGGGCCGACGAAGAGCGCGACACGAGCGCTTGGCTCGGCAACGTGCTCCAGAAAGACGCCTGCGAACGCCTCTACAGCGTAGCCGAACGCGTACAGCTCTGTAGCGACCGCCGCCTCCTGCAAGACTGGGAATACCTCCAGAGCAGCGACCACTTCTACTATATGAGCACCAAGCGCAAGTCCGACGGTGTGATGCACAAGCTCTTCAGCCCGTACGACTCGCCTTACGACGCCTTTACGAACTATATGAACGTCCTCTCAGACTTCATCGTGCGCGTACAGCAGCAGTTCCCTGACTCGATCGAGAACGAAGAGCTCAACGCCCTGCTCACCACCATCCGCAACCAGAGCATCGAAATCGAAGAGCTCAAAGGCGAACTCAAGCTCCACGCCAAAGGCGCCGTAGAAGCCGCCGCCACCCCTGCCGCCGACGCCCCTGCGAAGAAGAAGGCTCCGGCCAAGAAAGCCGCCGCCAAGAAAGCCGAAGCTCCTGCCGAAGAAGCCGCTCCCGCTCCTAAAAAGAAAGCCGCGGCCAAGAAGAAAGCAGCCAAATGATAGAGTAATGCAATAAATACGAAACGAGGTTGGATTCCACCAAGGAGCCCAGCCTCGTTTTTTTATGAAATACAAAAAAGCAACTTAATTCTTACTCACCTCCTGCGAAGCCTCGGGAAAAAGGCAGCTTAATTCTCACTCACTCCCTCCGAAGCCTCGGGAGCTACTTGCTTGGGATGGTGGAGATTGTCGGCATATTCGATACGAACATCCGGCTGGAAGATACCATCGAGAAACTCCTTCGTGAAGATGTTGCGGTCGACCGAACTGAGCGCGTCGATGAGCAAGTCGTGAGCCTTGCCGCGCGCCACGAGGCCGTGGCAATTGTTGATCTTCGCCTTTTCAATCTCGACAGCCGCATAACCCTCGCTGACGAACTCCGTATTGTCGGCACCAAAATAGCCATCCTTCACCTTGAGCGCCACGCTCTTGTCGCCCGTAGCCACCACGCGCCCGCTCACCATCATCTTCTCGATAGCCGCCTCGCAGCAGATGGTGTGGACGTCCGTACCGTGCGAGATGAGGTCGCCCGTCACCTTCAGAAGGCGCACCGTGGCCCCCTGCTTGAGCGAGATAGCGTCGGCCGAAGCCTTCACCACCGTGTCGGCAAAGAGCACGTTGATGGCGTTGCCAAACACCTCAACCCCCTTCGAGAAGCTCATCACGTCGATATAGCGGTCGAACTGCACGCCGCAGGCAGCGTCGCCGTGAGTCGTAATCTTGTTGAAATGGATGTCTTTTACCGTGCCGTCGAACATATAGAAGCCGCGCGCGCCCACGCCAAACGTTTCGATGTCGGCGATGAAGTCGAAGCGGTTGATGTTGCCCGCATTGATAAAGCCGCAGCCGTTGGAGCCGTGCGTCTCGAGGCGGTCGGTCATGCTGCCGCGCTCAATGACGCCCCAGTTGTAGATGCCCATCTCGTTGCCGCCCTGGCAGACAATGTGGCCATAGATATTGATGTGGCGCACCAAGACGCGATAGCCCACCGCGATGCCCGCGCCCACGATGTCGGCCACCCCCTTGCCAATCTCGCCCTTCGTATAGACGTTGCCCACGCTGAGGAAGTTCACCTTCACCTCGCCCATCATCTCGTCGGTGCCGGCGATGACGAGGCCCGAGCCATTGATAGGCTCAGCTTCCGAGCCGCAAGAGAAGTGGGCGATGTCCACCTCGATTTCCGACATATTCTCGCTCCTGTTCCAGATGGTCAGCGCACCCTGAATCATGTCGACGCCAAAGCGATTCGGACGCTCGCCGAAATGCATCGTCGAAGCCTTGCAGACGTGGACGAACGACGCGTCGATGCGCCCCTTCTTGGTCTTGTCGCCTACGATAAAGCTAATCTGGCCGCAGACGTTGATGCGGTGCAGGTGTTGCGTGGCGAGGCTTTCGGCATCGGGGTCTTGGTAGATGGCACGCCGTTCGGGCGAGGCGATGATGGTGAGGTTCTTCAGCTCGTTGCCCTTGCTCAGGCAAAAACCGTCGACGCCCGGTTGGAACTCAATCTTTTTGCCGTCGAACTCGCCGGCTACACTTTGAAACGGGAGCAGCTTGATGCTCGGGACGTCCGTCAGGTCGTTGCGGACGATGAGGTAACGCGCTGTGCGGTCTTGCGAAGCTTCCACAAGCTCGTCTACGGTATTGATAATTCGAAAAACTGCCATAGTCGTATGGTTTGGTTGGGAGAAGTTTAGATTTATCTGTATTAGCAACAACGATGGTTCGCGTTTGGTTCGAACGAGCGGCTCACGCGGAGTTTTGGACGATTTTGCCCCCTGATTTGCACGCCTCGAGCACCCCCTTTCGCGCGAAAAACCGTTACTTTACCTCCGTGCGAAACATCTGCGTTATGCTTCCTCTCAAAAAAAGATATTCCTACCGCTATGAAACGCCTTACTCCAATCACCGCCTTGCTCCTGCCGCTTGCAGCGCTGCTCCCGTCGTGCCGCCAGAGTCGCGATGCCCGACAGCTGCCCAACGTCGTCTACGTCTTCCCCGACCAAATGCGCAACCACGCCATGGGCTTTTGGCGCGAGCCCGACTTCGCCAGCCAAGTACGCTTCGAGGGCGACCCCGTCGCGACCCCCAACCTCGACCGCTTCGCCCGCCAATCGCTGGTGCTCACCTCGGCGCAGAGCAATTGCCCCCTGAGCAGCCCCCATCGCGGCATGCTCCTGACCGGCACCTATGCCAACAAAAGCGGCGTCCCGCTCAACTGCAACTCCAACCGCCCCATCAGCACGCTGCGCCCCGACCTTACCTGCGTGAGCGACGTCTACAGCCAAGCCGGCTACGAGTGTGCCTACTTCGGCAAGCTCCATGCCGAGTGTCCGCAGCCCAACGACCCCGACCGCCCCGGCCATTACGTCGAAGACCGCGTCCCCGCCTGGGATGCCTATACGCCGCCCGAACGACGCCACGGCTTCAGCCACTGGTACTCCTACGGCACCTTCGACGTCCACAAGAATCCCCACTATTGGGACACCGACGGCCATCGCCATGAGCCGCACGAGTGGAGCCCGATGCACGAAGCCCGGAAGGTGGCAGCCTTTATTCGCAACGAGGGGGGACGCGAGCGCGACGCCTCGAAGCCTTTCTTTCTGATGGTGAGCATGAACCCGCCCCACAGCCCTTACCGCTCGCTCGACGATTGCCTGGAGGAGGACTATCGCCTCTATGCCGACCTTCCCGCCGACTCGCTCCTGGTGCGTCCCAATGCCGACCGCACCATGGCTAAAGCCGCCTCGGCGCCCTACTATTTCGCCTCGGTCACCGGAGTCGACCGTGCCTTTGGCCTAATCCTCGATGCCTTGGCCGAGCAGGGGCTTGAGGGGAACACCATCGTCGTCTTTGCCTCCGACCATGGCGAGACGATGTGCAGCCAGAGGGTGGAAGACGCCAAGAATTCGCCCTATGCCGAGGCGATGAACGTGCCGTTTCTGGTGCGTTGGCCGGGCCATATTCGCCCGCATACCGACTCGCTCCTGCTCTCCACGCCCGACATCATGCCCACCCTGCTCAGCCTGAGTGGCCTGGCCGACCGCATCCCGCCTACGGTGCAGGGCACTGACTATGCCTCGCTCCTGCTCGAAGCCGACGCTCCCGCGCCACGCCCCGCTTCGGCACTCTACATTCAGAATATGGATGGCGAGAAGGACGCTGATGGCCTGGTGCGTAGCTATTTCCCGTCGGCCCGCGGCATTAAGACCGACCGCTACACCCTGACGCTCTACATCAATCGCTCCGACCGTTCGCTCCGCAGTGCGCTGCTCTTCGACGACGTCGCCGACCCTTACCAGCTTCGTAATATCCCGCTCGAGGAAGAGCCCGCGCTCGTGAGTCAGCTTTGTGCCGAGCTGGGGCGACAGCTGAGGCGGATTGAAGACCCGTGGTTTGAGGAGCGGGTATTGCCGGAGATGATTCCTTATGGCGATTAAAGGGCTCTCTCTCATGCAAAAAAGAAATTCTTGAAATTCTTGCAAAAATCAGCCCTAATTCCAAACAAAGTACACTATTATAATAGATAACCAAAAATAACATACATCCTCTTGTTATAGACCTTTTTTTGAAAATAAAAACAAATGAAATTCTAAAAATTCTCGACTATTTACTTGCTTTTTAGAATAAGTTTGTCTACCTTTACACTATCGAAATACAACAAAGCCCTACGGCGAATTCGATTGAGGGGAGCGCAAAAGAGTTTGTGCCTACGATTTTTAAAAACGTCCTTATGTTTTTAGAAAAAGTAGAGCAGGAATTTCAGAAAACTTCCCTTTGTTTTTTAAACGGCTATAGTCGCTAATAAATGGCTATAATCGGCAATTAAAAGCGCGAATTACGGCTGTCGGGTCGCTCCCCTCGCGGAGTGATTGGGGTGGTTCGATACGGTGCCTTCGGGCATGAAGCAGGTGCCTTCGGGCATGAAGCAGGGTGTCCGCCCGGGGTCGCAGTGGGTAGCCTGTTGGTCAGATCGGTCAGAGCCGAATGACTTGTGTTTTTGCGACTCATATATTTATTTATTATATTAATTTTTATTACGCTATGGCAAGACCAGCTAAAACAAACTTGGATTATTTTCCACTCGACGTAAACTTCTCTCAGGACCCGAAAATCATGGCAATCTCGGCCGAATTCGGGCTGCCGGGCGAGTACTTTATCCTCCAGCTCTACTCGCATATCTACCGTACGAAGGGCTACTTTATCACTTGGAACAAGCTCAATAAGCCTATCTTTCAGCGCTACTTCAAGGACCATTTCTCGGCAGAGCAAATTGATAGTATTATTGAGCACGCTGTCGAATACGAGCTGTTCGACCGAGAGCTTTTCGAACAACACCAGGTGCTCACCTCCACTGCCATTCAGAGTCGCTACGTGACGGCTACCGAGCAACGCGTCGTAGACTATGACTCCCTGGAATATTGGCTCATCGATTGGAAATCCGTTAATGGTAGTAAGAGAAGAAAGTCAATGAAAGTTAATAACCCTGGAAACACCACAAAAGAAATAATAGAAAAAGAAAGTATAGAATAAGATAGTATAAAAAAAGAAGAGTAAACAATAAGAGAGAAGATATAGATAATACTGTAAAAGTAAATCTAAATCATAATCTAAATAAAGAGTTAAATTAAACTCTAAACAAAAATATAAATCAAACTCTAAATAGAGAGGAAACTTTAAAATGAGAAGAAATTAATTCTCAAAATGAAAAGGAGAATAAATATCTAAATAGGGGCGAAACTTTAAACAGAGATGGAACTTTAAATAGAGAATAAACTTTAAATAAAGAATAAACTCTAAATAGGGGCGAAATTAATTCTCAAAATAAAGGACCGTATAATTCTCAAAATAGGGGCGAAAACAAACTTAAAACAAAAGATTTATCTACCAATTCGGATAAGAGTGACTACAATATTCCATCCGAAGGTATAAATCAAAAAACAAATCAAAATAAAGACTCAGGTACTTATCCAACCATAGATATTAAACCTGAAAACTCTTCTTCTATCTTTATCGCAAACAATAACTCTTCTATCATTAATACAGACAATAACTCTCCTGTTATTTACACTAACAACAATAATCATGATGGTTCTATTGCTTATAATTATTCTTATGATCGTAATCATCAGACGATCAAATCTGAGTACGGAAGTAATCCATATTCCGTATGTGAAAAGTCACTGGAACAACAGCAACAACGGGAGTATTCTCTTGAAGAGCTGAAGCGTATCAGTAGAACTATACTTGTTCTAAAAAAAATACACTATTGTTTTAAAAGGATGATTGATTAAGCAGATTCTTGATTCCTATAAGATAGATTTCTGATTTAAATAAAGACAGATATTGATTTGAATATGATTGAATTATTATTATAGCTTTTGATTGAAATAAGATTGAGTTTTTGAGTTAAATTGAGTAAGCAACAATAACGGCTTCAATATAGAGAGGAAGGTTGTCATTTAGCCGACCTCTCTCGAAGCTGTTAAAAAAAGAAGATTGATTGAAACTGACGATTGACTGTTTGATTAACAAATGGAGAGTATGGCAAATGAGGAATGTCAAGTAAATAACTATATAGGTATTGGTGTATTTGTTGGAATAATTGTCTATTTAGCATGGCAACAAAAGTTTCCAAGGTAATTATCAAATAGTTAATAGTTTAGGTAGTCAATAACTTTTATATTCTATCTATTTGGCATGGGGAGAAAAATCCATATGGTGATTATCAGATAGTTAGCGGTTTGGATGGTCGATAGGGCTTATATTCTATCTATTCGCACGATGCAAAAATGCACTATGTTGATTATCAGTAGATTAAAATAAAACTCTCGATGCTGAATAAAAGAAAGAAATTTAGGTAAAAGGTTTTAGTAATAGAGAAAAAAGGCTTATCTTTATGGTAACTTTATTATTGATTATTAATGTTTTGAACTTAAGTCTGATACCGTTGAAAAACCAAGTTATTTTGCTGTTATATTGATTTTATTTTCAAGAAGAGAGAGGGGCTCCGTCGTCCTTGCTTTTAGTCGGAGTATCTCCCGAGAGTTTTAATCTGTTATTCTTTGATTTAAAATTATTCTTTATCTCACAGCATTTATTCTTCGATAACGTAATTTTTTTAGTCCTCTTTGGTATTTCTGAAACGAATACTGACACTCCGCACCTTCTTCCACCGCTATATCCGCCTCCGCATCGCCTCATACACGACTGCAAACAGGAGCCGGCCAGAGCAGCCCTCATGTGGAGAGAAGGATGTAATCTAAACGCCCTTCGCCATGCGCTGCATCGAAGTGCAGCCGTGGCACGAAAGGGGAGAAAAAGGGGAGAGTATAAACTAACCTGTAATTTAAGTATGACATTGAAAACATTGGTAAAAATCTTGCCCGGATTTAAGTGTTTAAGGTGGCTCTTGCTGGCATTTAGAACCTTGGTCCGGATGTTAAGGCGCATAGCATAGCGCCCTGACTCACCCCCTTTCCGGCAAACTGTGGCGAGCAGTGAGCTTGCTTTTTCGATAAGCCGGCAAGCAGCGAGCTCCTCTTGCTGATGCCGCAGCAAGGAAAGGTCTTTACAAACAAACGAATTCTATCTTTAATTTTTTAAGCCGTAAATTTTATGAGTATATCTTACAGACTTATTAAGAAGGTCAACCCAACCAACCCGAAAGGCAGCAAAAAATATTACGCTATTGCCGACACGACGCGCGTCAGCTTCTCGACGCTTTGCTCGGAGATTGCCGACGGCTGTACGCTGACTTCGGCCGACGTCAGGGCGGTGCTCGACCGTGCCAACTACGTGCTCGACCTTCATCTGTCGGAAGGGGCCATCGTGCAGTTTGGCGAGTTGGGCAATTTCCGCATCTCGCTCTCGTCGAAGGGGGCGGAGACGTCTGATGCCTTCAGAGCGTCGCTTATCAAGGGGGGACGAATCCTTTTCACTCCGGGCTCTGCGCTCAAGGCCACTACGGCCGCTCTGACGTTCTCGAAGAGCGATTCGCCGACCGCTTCGTCGACCACTTCTACCGCCTCTGCCGCTTCTGAGGAATAACTCACTGCACCCCAAAAGTTCGTCAAAAAGCTTTTGGGGTGCTTTTTAAGTACGAAAAAAGGGTCGCGACCAGTCATCGCAACCCTTCTTTTGCGCCATGGGGTGGATGGCGCGCACTCTAACTAAACAATCTGTGATTGGGGCTCACGGGCCCCATCCTCTCTATTCATTAATCCCTTCACAGGTCAGAAAAAAATATCTTTATCAGCGCTGCGCAGTCAGCACCTCGAGCGCTTTGGCGGTGGTGTAGCTCTGGTGCTTCACGTCGCCGGAGTAGCTGTTGCTCTCGGCGTCCCACTTCTGGTAGGCGATGCTGACGGTGTTGGCGGCTTCATCGTAGGTGCAAGCCATGCGGAAGTTGTTGACCCAGCAGTTTTGCTTGCGGTCCCAGCGGTAGGCAATCTTCTCGGCGATGCGGCCGGCGGCGTCATACTTGAATTCGTACATGGTCTTTGGCAGCAGGCTCTGTGCCTGGTCTTTTTCGAATACGGTCTTCGAAACCATCACCTCGTTTTCGTATTTTGTGTCGTAGATGAAGTTGTTGGCTTCATTGTTTTCGCGGGCAAAGCTCAAAGAGAAGTTAAAAGCAAGGGCGAGCACGAGGAGTGATGATTTGAAAGTCGTCTTGATCATTGTGTTTGATTTTAGTGTATTAAAGTGATAGGTTTGTTTGTTTTTTTGACGGTGCAAAGGTCGCGGTTTTATTCGAATTGGCAAACTGTAAGTGGCTTTTTTCTTTCCAAGGCGTGGTTTTGGAATATGTTTATCGAATAAGTGTATTTGTGGTGCATTTTGTAGCGGGTTGTTGGTTGCAAAATGCTATTAGCCGATGTTTGTTTGCATTTTTGATGGCTTTTTGACAGCGTGCTTGATAGGATTGCTTTGATAAAAGATGTTAACCGGAGCGTTTATGGCCGAATGTTGATGTTTTTGTGGTGAATGTTTTATATTTTTAAGTCTACAAAAGAAACCTCTATAACCGTACCATTATGAAACTGAAAGCGCTACTGCTCTGCTCGCTCGCCGCCCTCTCGGCCACGGCCCAACAACGCTATCTTGGGGGCGACATCTCATTGCTTCCCGAATACGGCTCATCGATCTATAAAGACCACAGCGGCACGGTGGTGGAGCCGCTTGCCCTCTTCAAAAGCGAGGGGATGAACACGATGCGCGTGCGCCTCTTCGTCGACCCTTCGAAATACACCGGCTCCGACAAGGATGCCAACGCCTGCCAAGACCTCAGCTACGTGGCCTCGCTCGGCAAGCGCATCAAAGACGCGGGCTTCAGGCTGATGCTCGACTTCCATTATAGCGACACTTGGGCCGACCCGGCCAAGCAGTGGACGCCTGCCGACTGGGCCTCGCTCACCGACTCACAGCTCTACACGCAAATCTACGACTACACCCGCTCAGCCCTGCAAACGCTTAAAGCCGCAGGCGCCGAGCCCGACCTGATTGCTACGGGCAACGAGATCAGCTACGGCATGCTCTGGGGCAAGAGCACCGACGCCGAGAGCGCCCTGCGCAAGTGCTATGCCTCGAGCACCGCCAACTGGGACCGCTTCCTCACCCTGCTTCGTCAGGCGGGAAAGGCGTGTCGCGAGGAGTGCCCCGACGCCAAGATAATCCTGCATACCGAGCGCGTGGCGCGGCCTGCCGTGCTCACCGCCTTCTACGACCGCATGGCCTCGCTCGACTACGACGTCATCGGCCTGAGCTACTACCCCTTCTTCCACGGCCAGCTGCCGAAGCTCGAAGCGGCGCTCGCCGCCCTGGAGGCAAAGAGCTATGGCAAAGAGATTATGATTGTGGAGGCGGGCTACCCGTATGCCTGGGCCGTGCCGGGGACCACGATTAGTTATACCGACACCTACCCTTACTCTGACGAGGGGCAACGCGCCTTCACCGCCGCACTCGTCGAGCTGCTCAACGGGCATCCGTCGGTCACGGGGCTCTTCTGGTGGTGGCCCGAATATAACGCCTACGGCGCAGGGCTCTCGGGCTGGTATAACGCGCCCCTCTTCGACAGCCGCACGGGATGCGCATGCAGCGCCCTTTCGGAACTGAAAGCGTTTCTTGGCCGCGACTCGGCCCTGGGCAGCGTCGAGCCCGACCCTGAGCAGCTGGGCCCCGAACGGTGGTTCACCATCGACGGCCGCTCCATCGACCGCCCCGCCTCGCCCGGGCTCTACATCCGAAATGGCGAGAAAATCGTGGTGCGATAAGGCGAGAATTGCGTATCTTCGCCCCTGTCAAACCCAAACGACCCGATAAGACAATGATTGAATATATCCGAGGCGAAATAGCCTCCCTGACGCCGACTACGGCCGTTATCGACTGTGCGGGAGTGGGCTACCTGCTCAACATCTCGCTCAACACCTACACCGCCATCCAGGGGCAAAAGGCCGCCAAGCTCTTTGCCTACGAGGCGATTCGCGAAGACGCTCACCTGCTCTACGGCTTTATCGACCCGCACGAACGCGAGCTCTTCCTGCTCCTGATCAGCGTCTCGGGCGTGGGGCCCAACACGGCTCGCATGATTCTCTCGTCGCTCTCGCCTACGGAGCTCGAAGGGGTGATTGCCTCCAAAAACGAGGCTGCGCTCAAAAACGTGAAGGGAATCGGCGCAAAAACCGCCCAACGCATAATTGTTGACCTCAAGGATAAAATAAAACCGGGTGTCGCTACGTTAGAATCAAATAACGTAGTAGTTAATCCCGCGGTCGCAGAGGAGGCTTTGGCCGCCCTCGTCATGCTCGGCTTTCCGCAAAGCGCTTCGCAGAAGTGCGTTGCCTCGATTCTGAAAGAGAGCCCGGCGATGAAGGTCGAACAGGTGATCAAGACCGCGCTGAAAATGCTCTGACAACTTGATGACGCGTACACAT
>X1_Eurasian_Beaver__coassemble_139_pt1 | contig 12022 bp, 3 predicted proteins | sample X1_Eurasian_Beaver__metabat2_low_PE_008 | metagenome-assembled genome bin X1_Eurasian_Beaver | reverse complement strand
CGCCGTCGGGCGGCAATCGCCTCAGAAGCATATCCGCCACGCCGACTGCCTGATTCGGATAGCCCTGAAAGCCGGTCTGCCGAAACATCATCGTGTAGCCGTAGAGCGCCCAAGCCTGCCCGCGTGCCCAAGCCGAATTGTCGGCATAGCCTTGCACGGTCTGGCGGCCACGCACGGCACCGGTCAGCGAGTCGTAGTCGACGAGGTGGAACGTGGTGTAGTCGTCGCGGAAATGATTATGCATGGTGGTGTTGGCGTGTGAGAGCGCAATCTGCGTCAGCGAGTCGCGTCCGGTGGCTTTGCCGGCTTCGAGCAGGAGCTCGAGATTCATCATATTGTCGATAATCACCGGATACTGCCAGTCGCATCCGCGGCGCACAAAGTCCCAGCTGCGGATGACGCCGGTGACAGGGCTGAAGCGGGCGGCCAGCTTCTCGGCTCCGCGGTTGAGCATGGTGCGGTAGGCGTCGTTGCCCGTCAGTCGAAGACCGTTGCCGTAGCTGCATTGCAGTTGGAAGCCGATGTCGTGGTCGGTCTTAAGCCATAGGAGCGAGTCGAGCTTCTCGGTGTTGCGCTCTGCTTGGACGCGCATAGCCTCATCGCCGGTATACTCGTAGATATACCATAGCGAGCCCGGATAGAAGCCGCTACACCACCAGCGGATGTCCGACGCGATAAAGTTGCCGTCGACATACGAGCGGGGCATCTGGCGCGGGCCTAAGCGGCGGTCCATAGCCGAATATTGGGCTTCGGCCACGCGGAAGACGCGGTCGCCGAGTTCGCTCATCGACTCTTGTCGATTACAAGCCGAGAAAACCAATCCCGCTGAAAGAAAAAGAAATAAGAATTTGGATGTCATAGAAGAGGAATTTGTAAATATATTGCGTCCCGGCCGCCCCCGTTGCGGACAGAGTCGGTATGCCTGATTAACGACTCTGACCGAAGGCGGACCGGGATCGCAATAACTGCTAAGAGAAGTGGGTCTGACCAGAATAACCTCGACATTATTTTGCCGATACCAAGTCTACGCGAAGTGTCGATTTGCTATTCGGAGGAATTGAAGTTACAAAGCCTACGCGACGCGTGTCCGGATTGGGCATATCGTAGTCGTGCACAGGGTCATTGCTCCATATTTTCATTTCGGCGCCGGCCGGGGCGGAAGCTTTCAGCAGCATAGTGTGGCCGCCTTGGGAGAGTTCAATCGTGCCCGAATCGACGATGCGGGCTTGGGCGGGCGTCACCATAATCCACATGATCTGAGCTGCCGAATCGGCTGTCGCAATGTTGTCGACCACGTGCAGGTTATCGGTAGCATCGAGCGTCACTTTGCGGATTGCTTTCTTGAGGCCGCTTTTAGCGAGTGTTGAAGTCATGTCGACCTCGGCTCCTTTTTTGCGTTTGGAGCGGAATGTTTTGGTGATGTCGGCATGCGCCGCTACGTTGTGACGGCTGTTGTTGACGACGAGCGTATTGTGGGCAGTGCAGCCGATGCGGAATACGTCCCAACGCTGGCTGTTTTGCCTCATATTCCAAAGGTCGACCCCTTTACTTTCGAGCGAAAGATAGTTTTGTGAGCCCAGGTCGGTCGCCCAGCGACATCCGTCTTTTTCGTAGACGAACGAGCCGGCATCCATATGTGCGTGCGAGGTGCTTGGCGAACCTCCTTTGACGCCCAAGTAGGCGTCGGTCGAATCGCGCCAACCGCTGCGATAGACGAACGTTGGCGTCGCTCCCCGATTAAACCAATAAGGGCTGGCAGGCGGCGTAACGTTATTCAAATCGAATTTCGAACTAAAAATCATCAGGCTTGGCAATAGGCGCTCTTCCGAGAAGACAACATCGGGATGATTGAGTCGGCTTAGCTCTACGGCGAGTACTGACGGGTCGGCCAGCTTGTAAGCAAACCAAAACTCCATGATCATACAAGATTCCTTTGTCGAGCAATCGGAGTAGTTAAAGCTCCTTCCGCTCGGCGCACTCATATATTCGATGAAGCGGGCCGACTCCAAGAAGCCGGGTAAAGCATCCAAGCCGCCGCTCGACCCAAGTGCACTCTCGAGCGAAGCGACCAGCATTACCTGAAAAGCGGTGCCGTATCCCCAATACATGTAGCCTTCAGGATAGCCGCCGTCGGGGCCATAGCATGCCATGGCTTTCGGGTTCGTAAGCAGGCACTTCTCAATAATCGCCTCAGCCTCGTCGGGCATTGCCTCATACATGGCCAAAGCGCCAAGCGTCAGACCGCCGTTGCAGACAGAGTTCCAATTCGTTGGCGAATTATAGAACCAGGCATTCTTTGGGTCTTTTGCCGCATTGAATCCTTTCTCCAATACAGCCGCTTCGACAAGGGCTTTGGTCTCGGGCGAAAGTTGGTCAAAAAGCCAATCATAGCCGAAAGCCAAGGCCATTACCATCTCACCCACGTCGAGAAAGTGGGTGGGATTCCAATCCGAAAAGCCGCATAGTTGCCTCATCTCTTGCTCGGCTCGGTTGGCATAACGCTGTTCGCCCGTCATGCGATAAGCATAAGCCAAGTAACAGATGCGCTTAAGCGCCTCGTTGGAGACGTGTAGCAGTCTTTTCCCTTGCTTGATTCGTTCCAATGGAGCCAATTCCAAGCTCTTGTCGGCATAAGCAAGAATCCGATTATGCACCGACGTAAGCTGCGGATAGTTGGCCATAGAAGTCCTGACAGCCGCTTCGCCCCCCGCCGGCCAAAGCAGGCGGGGATGCGGAGCTATCTGGCTGTAGTCGAATTGCTGTGCCGAGACGCCGAGCGCAAGGCACACTGCAATTACGACGAATAGTAGCAGACGTCTCATGAATTATATCTTCTGTTTTTTGCATAATTAGTAAGCCCAACCCGCACGCTTGGTGAGCGATGAGTTCATCTGTGTTTCGCTTAGCGGAGCTGTCCAAGGCCACATATAGTCTGTATAATACCAATTGTATTCTACAATCTGACCCCACCACGACTTGCCGCCGTTGATATCTTTACCCTGGAATTTCGAGTCGCGATAGGTGCCCCAACGCAATTCGTCGAAGAAGTTAATCCCTTCTACGGCAAACTCTATACGGCGCTCGTAGCGAATCCGTTCGATCATATCCGACTGACCGTTGACGCCGTTGGCGTCAGCACCGCCATTCACCAGCAAAGGCATATGTGCGCGTGTGCGAACCTGATTGACCAAGGAAATAGCATCGTCGATCTTGTTTTGCATTGCCAAGGCTTCAGCATATTGAAGCAATACGTCGGTGTAGCGAATCAGAGGCCAATCGGTATGGCAACGTGCGCGCGAGATGATGTGGTCTTTGACGAAGTCGTTGTATTTCTTGTAGCAGTAATAAGCCGACGTACGCTTGTCGAGCCAGAAGTCGCCGCCATCGGTGCCGCGAGAGATTGTAGGCCAGCGAAGCTGCTTGCCACGCTGAGTATTGTTCCCGTTGTAGTTGGCGACGTAGCAGTCAATCGGCTCGTATGGAGTCAATACAATCTGTTTCAGACGTGGGTCGCGGTTCTCATAAGCTTGCTTGATGCGCGCTTCATTACCCGTATTGAGGTAATATTTGTTATAGATATCTTGTCCGACACGTTCAATCACCTGCGCCTTTTGAGCCGTATAGCTCTCGAGGCCGTCGCGGCAGAAGAAGATTTCTCGTTGGGCATCCGAGAGCTTATCCCAGTCTTCCAAACCCGGCACTTCACTCCAGACGAACTTACTGCCATCGGCATTCTCAAAGTAGTCGACGTAATCGGCTGAAGGCTTCACTTCCGTCCAGCTTTCATAGTTGTCGCGAGCGCCAATCCATTTCACCGTATTGGTGCAATATCCCGAAGCTTCGTCGTATTGCAGCGGAAAGATCATCTCCTTGTCTTTCTCGTTTTCGTAAGTAAAGAAGTCGACATACTCACCCGACCAAAGCCCGTAGCCACAGTCCGATACTTTCTTAAAGTCGTCTGCCGCCTTGGCATACTCTTTAAGCCACATATAGGTCATACCGCGCAAAGCATAGGCTGCGCCTTTCGACGGCCGACCGTAGTTGGTCGAAAGTGTATTGTTCGGGAACGATGCGTTGGCTATACAGAAGTCGAGGTCGTCGAGTATGATTTGCCACACCTCTTCGGCAGTCGACTGCGTACGAGTACAATCGGCGTTGCCAATAGGCTCTAAGTAGATAGGCACGCCTTGGTAGAGCATATTCAGGCGCTTGTAGCTCCAGGCGCGCAAGAACCGAGCCTCACAGAGGTAGCGCTGATATTTTTCGTCGCTCATATCCGAGGCTTTACCCAAGTTGGCGATAGCATCGTTACAGGAGTGGATAATCGTGTAGCAAAACTGCCATTCGAATTTCACCTGAAAATCGTCGGCCTGCTTGGTGGCAAGCGACAGCAGCTTTACGGGATAACTGTTGGCAAAGTAGTCGGTCGGGAAGCCCATCGCTTCAATACCTTGGCGATTGAGCCCGTCAGACAATCCTAATTGTGTGTTGGCAAGCTGAGTGGCATAGAAAGGCTTGTAGAGCCCGGCCATCCCTTTGTCGGCCAATTCTTCACTGCTCCACATCTTGGATGCGTCTATCTGGTTGTCCGGCGTCTGGTCGAGAATATCCGAACATCCGCAAGCTAACAGTGCTAAGGAGGATATAATAAGAAAACGTTTCATGTTGGTCATAGCTTTGATAAGTTAGAATGTAATCTGTCCGCCGAATGAGATTTGGCGCATCAGCGGGTAGCCGATGGAAGTACCGATTTCAGGGTCCATACCCGGATAGCCGGTGATGGTAAGGATATTGTCCATCGAAACGAATGCACGGAGCTTGCTGACGAAGAATTTCTTCGTAAAGTTCTGCGGCAAGGTGTAGCCCAATTGGACGTTCTTCAGCTTGAGGTAGTCGGCTTTATACTCGTTCCAGTCGCTCTGCAAATTATTGTTGTTGACCGTCCCGTAAGTCAAGCGGGTGTACTTACCGTTAAGATTCGTACGCGAGTCGGTCGGATTGCTCGGATCATAGAAATAATGGTCGTTTGCGATATGCTCGATAATGCCATAGCCGTGATTAACGAGCGTCGAGTTATAGTAGTTGGCCGTCCAACTCAGGTAATGACCGAAGGCCCCCGACCAAATCATCGAGAAATCGATGTTCTTATAGGTAGCCGCCAGGTTAATACCGAGTGTGAAGCGAGGCACGTAAGAGTGTCCCGTAAAATCGCGGTCGTTTGAGTCGCCGTAGTTGCCGTCGCCGTTGAGGTCGGCATAAAGGCGGTCGCCATACCAAAGCTGGCTTTTAGAGACAGTCTTCATCCCGCCAAATGTATGGCCCGCTTCGATCATCGCTTTTACCCAAGCCATATCCTCTTCCGTACGAATCATACCATCTTTCGGACCGGCATTGACGTCGACCGTGCCTCCCGTATAGCCTTTGCCCGTACCTCGGTAGACGCGATACATGTAGGTCTCACCCAATCTGCGCCCTTCACAGATATAGCCACCGAATCCGGACTCGGCAACATCCGAGAAGTTGTTGACGTAATTGAGTTTGTTACCGTCACTGTCGGTCTCCCAATACTTATTGAGTTTGCCTTTAAAGCGAATGACTTCATTGTCGTTGTAAGCGAAGTTGACGCCGACGCTATATTGTAGCTCTTTACCAATCGTATCACGCCAGTTGAGCGACAGTTCAAAACCGCGGTTTCGCACCTCGCCAAGGTTGGCAGGGGCCGAACTGACGGTCCCCATCGTCAGATAGATCGACGGATGATAAAGGATATCGGTCGTACTCTTGTTATACCAATCGAGTTCGCCTGTCAGTCGGTTGTCAAAGAGGCCGAAGTCGAGGCCGACGTCGGTTGTCGTCGTGGTTTCCCAATGAAGTTTCTTATTGCTTAGGCTCGACTGATAAAGCCCGTTGGTCCCGGAACCGTCGATAACGACGTTGCCCGTCACGTAGTTCGACATCCAATCGTAGTTGCCGATTGAGTTGTTACCCATGCGCCCCCACGAAGCACGAAGCTTGAGGTTGCTCAGCAACGAGCCGTTGAGCTCTTCCATAAACGATTCTTCCATCAATCGCCAACCGGCAGAAAACGACGGGAAGTAGCCCCAGCGATTTTCATCACCGAAACGGCTCGAACCGTCGGCGCGAAGGTTGGCTTCTACGAGGTAGCGACTCTTATAGGCATAGTTGACGCGTCCGAAGTAGGAAAGGAGCCCCCACTTGGCCGGAGATGTACTTGTCGTTGAGGTGAGCGTCTCGTAGGTTGAGAGTTCGTGGAGTGTCCAATCGGCAGCCCCTTTACGCGAGACGCTGAAGCTCTTGTCCATATATTCCTGACTTGAGAATCCGACGAGAGCACCCAGGTCGTGCACCTTATTAATCGTCGTATTATAGCGCGCCACGATTTCAGCACTTTGTTGCCAAGAGCGTCCTGAGGTATTGGTAATCGTAGCACTCTCGAGCGTATTCGTTCGATAGCGGACGTCGTTGACATAGTCCCAGTCGCCGTTAGGGCGCGTATATTTAGACATGTCGGTGAACGTCGGCGAATAGTTGAACGTAGCTTCTACATTAAGACCTTTGATTGGCGAAAGAATCAGGTAACCGGTGGCATTAAGGCGCCATGTCGTATTATAACCGGTATAAAAGGCCATTTGATAAAGAAGGTTGTTGGCATTCGACGATTCTTCACTTGCCAAAGCCGCGCGACCCCAATAGTATGGCTTGCCGACATAGACGCCCGGCGTGGTCTGATAGAGGTAGCCGAAGCCGGTGCTCAAATCGGCCATACCGTAATCTTGCTTCTGCCCGTAGACGCGCGTACCAACCGAGAGCCAATCGGTGATTTTGCCCTCAACGTTGGTTCGGAAGTTAAACTTCTGCGAGCTCGAGTCGAGATTGTATCGGTTCATAACCCCCTGATTGTCGAGGTAGCCAAAAGAGATAAGATATTTGGCACGCTCACCGCTACCATTGACCGAAAGATTGTGTTCCTGGCTCCATCCGGTCTCGAAGAGTTCGTCAAACCAATCGGTGTTCGGATAGGCCACTGAGTTGAGAACGCCATTAGCGGTAGTGCCATTCGGATTAAGCTTGGCGGCCTTCCATGCGTCGATGCTTTGCTGCGAGAAGAGCACCGTAGTCCCCATATTCTCACAAGCCTCATTGGCCAGCTCCATGTAGCGGGCATAGTCGCTGACAAACTTGAGGTTCTGATAAGGCGTTTGGCGAATAGCCGAGTAAGAATAGGTCACTTGCGGCTTGCCCGCCCCTTTCTTGGTGGTGACGAGTACTACGCCGTTGGCAGCACGCGTACCATAAATAGCGGCCGACGAAGCATCCTTCAGGACCGAGATACTCTCGATATCGTTCGGATTAATATTGTCGAGACTCCATTCGATGCCGTCTACCAGAATGAGCGGCGAATTGGAGTTGAACGTTCCATTGCCTCGAATGCGGATTGAAGCACTTTCGCTACCCGGCTGACCGGAACTTTGCGACACCGTCATACCGGCGGCCATCCCTGCCAATGCCGAGCTGACACTGACGATTGGGCGACCCTCCATCTTCTCGCCAAAGTTAATCGAGGCGACCGAACCCGTCAGGTTAACCTTTTTCTGGGTGCCATACCCTACGACTACCACATCGTCGAGCACCTGCGAAGCCACTTCGAGCTTGACATCCACAGTATGACGCCCGGCAACGGCTATACTCCGATTCTGATAGCCTACGTAGCTGAAGACAATAGTTCCGTTGCCCGAGGCCAAGTCGAGCGCATAACGCCCGTCAATGTCGGTAACCGTACCATTATGCGTGTCTTTTTCGACAACGCTTACACCCGGCAGCGACTCTCCATGTTCGTCAGTCACTACCCCGCTTACTGCAAACCGGCTCTGAGCCATAGCGCTCAGCGAGCCCCACAACAGTAAAGCAACCAGGAAAACTAAAAATTGAAACTGCTTCATATTATTAGATTTGAAATTTAATGAATGTTTCTCCGGCTAAATGACAAGAACGTTTGGCAACCAGCGTAATGTGTATGAGATGGCAGTGATGATTGTATTTGCCCGTCACAAGGACGCCTTTCTAAACCGTGATGTCTATGCTCATGTCTTGTGATGCTTTCGGGTAAAGCATCCGGTATTATTCTTTTCGCTGAGTCAAATGTAGTATCGGTACGTTCGAAAATAGTAATAATCGGTAGGCTAAGAATAAAAATTATTGGTAAAATCGAGCTGTCGGATCAGGCATAATCAAGAAATAAAAAAAGCTGAGCAAAGATTGACCGGGATTTTGCGTACCAATTCTGATGAAAAAGGCTACATTTAGCCTCAAAGAATCTGATATTTTAATACCATATTATTATGCATCGCATTATCACAAGCCTAATCCTTGCCATCATCATCGCCATGCCGACCCGATTGCTTGCCGACAACTTCCGTCGCTACGACGTGCAGTCGGACATTTCCGGCAACTGCATACGCAGTATCTTGCAAGACAGCATTGGCTATATTTGGTTTGCCACGCAAAACGGACTATGCCGATTCAACGGAAAAGAATTTACCCGATTCAATAATGTAGGCTTCAAAAGTTCGCAAGGCAACATCAAGATACTTCGCATCCTCGAACATACCGATCATAATCACTTATGGCTTGCCACCGCCGACGGCCTCTACCTTTTTAATATCCTGACGGAGCAATGCCGGCGATTCGATACGAAGAGCGACGCCGGCGTCTCGATTCGTTCATCCTCAAGCCTGGCATACGACCATGACGGGAACCTATGGATTGGCTCGGGCAACGGCCTCTTTCGTTATAGCCAAGCGAGTGACGCGCTCTTTTACTACAACTCGAACAATTCGGTTTACCATTTGCCCGACAACCGCATAACCTCGCTCCACGTCGACCGACAAGGCCGGCTTTGGGCAGGCACGCGGAGCGGACTATGTCGTTACAACCCGAAAAACGACACGTTTATCCCTATTCGCGATCAGCAAGTATCTTTGTCAGCGCTCCATCCGACGCTCGAAATAACCGCCATCACTTCCGACGCGGCCGATAATATCTGGATTGGCACATGGAGCGACGGCATAGCCTGCTTCAATCCCACCGACAACCGCTTCCACTATTACTTTGGCAAGAACGACACGCTCAGCATCAACCATATCCAAACGCTCTACCACGCAGTTGGAGAAGGGCGACTATACATTGGGGCCAACCACGGCATCTACGAGCTCAACCTTTCGTCGATGAGCTGCCATCGCTCGAGCCAAAAGTTTGGCGACGAGTGTTTCTACTGTATTGCCCCCGACCGCGAAGGAGGGATCTGGCTGGGGACCCATTTCGGAGGCACCATCTATCTGTCGCCCAAAAAAGAGGATATCGAATGGTATTACGCCGACACAGCACCGCGCGGCCTCTCGGGCAGTGTGGTGAGCAAGTTTTGCGAAGACCCTTCGGGCAACATCTGGATAGCCACCGAAGATGGCGGCCTCAACTGCTTCAATCCGCATACCCACACCTTCACGCACCATACCACAGCACCCGCCCCCTCCGAGCCATGCTACCGCAACCTCCATGCCCTGCTGTGGGACAAAGATATCCTTTGGGTGGGAAGTTTCTCGCGCGGACTCTACCGCTTCGACCCCGCCACGCAAACCACACGATGCTATCGCCGCGACGAGCTTCACCCCGAATCGACACTGCCGCATAACAACATCTATTCGCTTCTGCGCAGCCGGGAGGGCACGTTCTACGTAGGGACAATGGCTGGGCTGGCAATCTACGACGAAGAGCGCGACGAGTTTCGGACGGTAAGCAACTCGCGCGACATCTATGCCAGCGATATGGCCGAAGATAAAGACGGGCTCATTTGGATAGCCGACAAGCACGACGGTATCTGGTCATACAATCCGCACACCGACTCCCTTCGTCATTATCAATACAATCCTGCCTCTGCGACGAGCCCGGCGGGCAAATATGTCGTTCGCATCGAAATCGACTCCAACGGCGCTCTTTGGTTTGCCAGCGAAGGGGGAGGTATATGCCGCTATCGCCCGCTGACCGACGACTTCGAGAACTTCGGCACCAGTCAAGGCCTCCCCTACCAGATTATCTACGGCATCATCGACGACCACGCCGGCTCGCTTTGGCTCTCATCGAACGACGGCTTGCTGCGCTACGACCCCGAGCGCCAACGAGCGCAAATCTTCACCACCGACGACGGCATCCAAAGCCCGCAGTTCAACTGCGCTTCGAGCTTTCGAGCGTCCGACGGCACGCTCTATTTTGGCGGCATCAACGGTTTTAACCGTTTTAATCCGCTCAATCAACATCTCGTCACGATGCCGCCCGTAGCCTCCATATCGGCCGTCACGCTCTACGACGTCGCCTCGCCCGACTCCCAGCCTCAGCGTATGCCGACGCTTGGCGGCGAACCGCTCCGCATCGCCCACACCGTCGCCACCGTCGAGATTACCCTCGACGCGCTGAGCTACTTCGCTCCGGGTAAGAACCGCTTTGCCTACCGCATGGAGGGGCTGCAAGACAAGTGGGTCACGACAAGCCGGCCGCGCGTCAGCTTCATGGGGCTCCCGCCGGGCGACTACACCTTCCGCCTGCGCGCCTGCAACGGCGATGGCTATTGGAGTACCTCCGACGCCACGCTGCGCCTCTCAATCCTCCCCTCTCCATGGCTCTCGCTACCGGCCAAGTTGCTCTATGCTCTGCTAATCCTCTGTCTGCTCCTGTGGATAGGGTATACCATCTATCGTCGTGCGCATCAGAAGCTCCTTCGCCGCGAACAAGAACGGCGCATGGCCCGCGAGCAAGAGCTCTATCAAGCCAAATTCACCTTCTTCACGCAGATAGCCCACGAGATCAAGACGCCTCTCACCCTCATCCAAGGCCCGCTTGAAGCGGTGCTGCGAGCCCGGCGATGGGACGCTTCGACCGAAGAAAGGCTTACCCTAGTGCAGCGTAATGCCAACCGACTGATGGAGTTGATCAAGCAGCTCCTCGACTTTCGCAAAATCGACAAGGAGGGAGTCCGACTGACACTGCATCCGATTGACATTGGCAAGCAGCTCACCCGGATTGCCGAGCGGTTTGAATCAAGCGAACCGGATACGCCGCGCTTCACGCTTAGCCTCCCGGCCCAGCCCCTCATCTACAACCTCGACGCCGATGCGCTGACCAAGATTGTCAGCAATCTGCTCGTCAACGCCCTCAAACACGCCCGCACGCGCATCGAGCTCGCAGCCTGCGAGCGATGCACCGACGACCAACGCCGCGAGCTCTGCCTGACCGTCACCGACGACGGCCCCGGCATCCCGCCGGCCGAACATGCCCGCGTGTTCGAGCCGTTCTATCAAGGAGCCGACAGCGGGAGCAGCATCCCCGGCGTGGGCATCGGGCTAAGCTTGGTGCGCCTGCTCGTCGAGAAGCTCGAGGGCACTATCCGCATCGACGACAATTATACCGACGGTTGCCGCATCGAGGTGTGTCTGCCCTACCTCGAGCCGGAAGTCGATGCCGGCGCGATTGCCGACGAGGAGCCGACCGAGCAAGCCCCGACTCGCCGCAAGCAAGCCGCCGAGGAGGAGGCTGCCGAAGAGCCGAGCGTGGTGCTTGTCGTCGAAGACACCGCCGAGATGCGCTCCTTCCTGGCAAAGAGCTTGGGCGAGGTCTACACGGTGCTCACCGCGGCAGACGGCGAAGAGGCGCTCGAGGTGCTTCGCTCGCACAGCGTCGACCTCGTGGTGAGCGACATCATGATGCCGCGTCTCGACGGCTTCGGCCTGCTTCAGGCCATCCGCTCCGACAAGCTGCTGAGCCAGACGCCCGTCGTACTGCTCACGGCGCTCGACAATGTCGACTCAAAGATTCGTGCGCTCGACTATGGCGCCGACAGCTACCTCGAAAAGCCCTTCTCGCTGCGTCAGCTCGAAGCCACCATCAGCAACCTGCTCGAGAGTCGCCGCCGCCTGCAAAAGCATTTCGAGAGCAACCCGACGGCACCCTACGC
>X1_Eurasian_Beaver__coassemble_138_pt1 | contig 12159 bp, 7 predicted proteins | sample X1_Eurasian_Beaver__metabat2_low_PE_008 | metagenome-assembled genome bin X1_Eurasian_Beaver | reverse complement strand
TATGTATGTGCATGATAGAGAAAGATTGTGTTTGCGAAAATAGAAGCTTTCGGTTTATTAAAAAAGTTAATTACAACTAATGACACTAAAGGATAATTAAGAACAAGTGTGCAATCGGTTACAAAAAATAATTAATAGGCGATTTACAGCCAAAAAACAGGCTGAAAAAGAGATTTTGATCCCGACGAATCGACCGCATCCTCGGGGTGAAGCTTCGCAAAGAGTCGGCGAACAGACAAACCTGCTTCAAATAAGCTTTTTGTCAAAAAGAGTAAAAGCCCGGACGGCATCCCGAGCAAAAAAAGGGAATATAGCAAAGCAACAACTTGATGCACCCCGTCAATATGCATACATATCCGCTTGTCTTCCGACCCAATTTCGGTCGATTCGCAAAGAAATCTTACAAAATGCTTGCAAATCAACGAATAGTTTCGTTACCTTTAAGCTTTACAAGGCATTTACTCCTTTTTACCAATTAACCCAACATTAACATCCAATTTTTATTGTACTATGAGAAAAGGATTCTTCACCATGCTGACAGCTTGCATCTTGGCAAGTTCTCTGCTCTTCTCTTCTTGTATCGGCAGCTTCGCATTGTCGGGCAAAGTGCTTTCATGGAACCGCTCTGTAGGCGGTAAGTTTGTCAACGAATTGGTATTCCTTGCCTGCTGCATCGTGCCGGTTTACGAAATCACCGTGCTGATTGATGGCGTTATCCTCAACAGCGTTGAGTTCTGGACGGGCAAGAGTGCGGGCATTGCTTACACCAAGACCGTAGAAACCGAGCAAGGTTCGGTTCTCGTGGCTTGCGACGGCCGTGGCTACGACATCACCAATCAGACTACCGGCCAATCACTCCGCTTTGACTTCGACGAAGCCGAACAGACATGGGCTTTGCAGGTTGAAGGCGAATCTTATCCGCTTATGTCGGTTGTCGACGATTCGCACGTAAAGATGATTAACCCCGACGGTTCGTTTTCGGTTATTGAGCTGTCAGAACAGGGCGTTCTTGCCTATTCTGAAGTGGCAAACCACGCTATGCAGTATGCAATGAAATAAATCAACCTCCGTTTTTTTAAGCACCTAGAAAGGGTAGCATCAAAACATGCGTTTTGATGCTACCCTTTCTTATTTTTATTCAATACCAAATCTGTCTATCTGCAAACGAATTTCCCCCCTCCTACTCCCGACGCGCGAGCAGCTGGTGGCCAAAGCGGCAGAAGAGGCACTTCTTCTTTTCGCAATACTCCCGCTGAAGCTGAATCACCGCTTGGCTTTCGAACGCATTGCGCACCGCAATGCCGCAGTCGCGCCACGCGCGTACATACATATTATTCTCCGGACGCATATCTTCGAGGATATCGATGGCACGCTCCTCCATCAGGTAGTTGCCCGTATGGGCGGCGTAGGCAAAGAGGAGCGGCGCCAGTGTGTTGATAATAATGGTTTCGATGGTGAGAAACCCCGTATGCTTCACCCGCTCGGCCGACGGCACGGCAAAGCGATAATGGTCGTCCCAAAACGGCGAGAGGGGCGCATCGAACATCGGCTTCACATCCCGCGCCGACCGTGCTTCGATGAAATGCGTAAACAAGCGGGGATAATGATAGAGCAGCGAGGCAAAGGCGGCAATGCGCACCTGCGGGAAGGCTGCAGGGCGAAGTCGGGCAAAATTCCACATCGCCGTAGGGAGCGGCGTGAGCCCAAACTTGCGGCGCAGAAAGGCATACTCCCGTTGCAGGAGCAGGTAGTAAGGATGTTCGATCTTGGAGTTTTCAAGGAATCCGGCCTGGCCGAAGAGCATCGCCTCGGTCTGAAGAAGCGAATTGCCATGTTTGCGCAGAAAGTTGAGCGGCAGCGAACGGGCCACCCGCTCGAACGGATCGGCATTGACGCCCGTGCCGAAGCTTCGGGCCAGTAGGACGTAGAGCGTCTGCTCCCAGTCGCCTGAGTAGAGGCGCACCAGCTCATGAATGCGGTTCGACTTGGCGATAATACGCTCCATGCCGAGCGCACCAATCCAGTCGGTCACCAGCAACCGACTCACGCCGTCGAGCTTGAGCGGGCAAGCTGCATGGCGCTCCGGGCGGGCAATGAGCGAAGCGTAGTCGTTTGCCACACGGGCGGGCACAACAATCTCGAGCTGGTCGATAGGCGAGCCGGTCGTACGCATCACGTCGCAGTCGACCGCCATCACTACACTCAGAATAACCGAGTCGTAGAGCGGATTCTCATCGTGCTTATGGGCATACCAATCGGACGAGCGCACATGAATCTCCACATTGCCCGCCCACATCTCGCCGCCATAGCGAATCTTGGCATTGAAGAAATCGGGCCCCATACCCCGATTATGAATCCCCGGGTCGACTACTTCGACCGTCACACCTGCCGTCGTCAGCATCGGCGGCTTGTTGTCGTAAAGCGCATGCTTCCAGAGGTGATAAAGAAGCTGTTCCATGGCAAATCAATATACTTTGAGAGAGGAATTCTGTATATTTGCGACGAGATTCGCCCTGCAAACCACGCGCAAAGGCGAAGTAAGTAAAAACCGCTCAATAAATTACGATTCTGTTATGAAAATTGCACTCATCGGATACGGAAAAATGGGCCACATCATCGAGCGCATTGCCCGTGAGCGAGGCCACGAGATTGTAGCCATCATCGATAAAGACAACCAGCAAGACTTCGATTCGGAAGCATTCCGCAGCGCCGACGCCGCCATCGAGTTCTCGATGCCCGCCGCCGCGCTCGACAACTATAAGCGATGCTTCGCCGCACACATCCCCGTTGTGGCCGGCACCACTGGTTGGCTCGACAGCATCGACCAAGTGAAAGCCGCCTGCGCCGACGGTGGTCAGACTTTCTTCTACGCGTCGAACTACAGCATCGGCGTCAACATCTTCTTCGCACTCAACAAGTATCTGGCCCGAATAATGAACAACTATCCGGCCTACGACGTCCGCATGGAGGAGACCCATCACATCCACAAGCTCGACGCTCCGAGCGGAACAGCCATCACCCTGGCCGAGGGCATCATCGCCGAACTCGACTCGAAAACCTCTTGGGTGGAAGGGCGTGCCCCCGAGAAAGGGGAGCTTGGCATCACCGCTTTCCGCCGCGACGAAGTGCCCGGTATTCATACGGTGATTTATGAGTCGGCCGTCGACACCATCACCATTACCCACGACGCCAAGAGTCGCGAAGGCTTTGCGCTGGGAGCCGTAGTGGCCGCCGAATGGATCCAAGGCAAGCGCGGATTCCTCACGATGGACGATATGCTCAAATTCTAACCCCCATACATAACACACCTTTCAATGACAAACGAATCATCAAGCACAATCATGAGCCATTTCAAGCGCCGTCCCACCACAGCGCAATGGATCAAGCTCACCATCGCATCCCTGCTCTACGTGGCATGGGTCATTTGGGTGGGCAATCCGTTTCTGCTGGTGTTGCTGCCGCTGATTGTCGACATCTACTATACGAAGTTTATTCCGTGGACTTTCTGGAAAAAGTCGAAGAATAAGGCATTCCGCTCCGTCATGGAGTGGGTCGACGCCATCGTCTTTGCCCTCGTGGCAGTCTACTTCATCAATACCTTCTTCTTCCAGAACTACCAGATCCCGACCTCCTCGCTCGAGAAGTCGCTCCTCGTCGGCGACTACCTCTTCGTGAGCAAGATGAGCTACGGCCCGCGCATCCCCAACACGCCCCTCTCCTTCCCGCTGGCGCAGCATACGCTGCCCGTGCTCAACTGCAAGTCGTACCTCGACTGGCCGCAGTGGGGCTATAAGCGTCTGAAGGGATTCGGCGAGGTGGAGCGCTACAATATCGTAGTCTTCAACTTCCCTGCGGGCGACACCGTGGCACTCAAAATACAGAACCCCGACTTCTATACGCTCGCCTATTATAATGGTGGCTCGGAGGCGATACGCCGCAACCCGGGGCTCTACGGCGAGGTAGTCTACCGCCCGGTAGACCGTCGGGAGAACTACGTGAAGCGATGCGTCGGCATGCCGGGCGATACGCTTCAGATCGTCGACAACACCGTCTATATCGACGGCCAACCGCTTACGCCTCCGAAGCAAATGCAACTTGCCTACTACATCGAGACCAATGGCGCCCGCCTCGGTCAGCGCAATTGGGAAGAACTCGGCGTGAGCAAAGACGATTGGAGCAGCAGTATGGCCGACCCGAACTACCGCGTCAACGTGGGCGGACAGCAGATTTCGCTGCTCGAATACATCGGCTTCGAGCCGAAGCCCGACGGGACCTTCAACCCCATCTATCGCGTGCCGCTGACGCAGGAGATGCTGGCCAAAGTGGAGGCGATGCCTGTAGTCAGGAAGGTTATCGTAGAGCCCGGCTTTATGGGAGGCGAATGCTACCCGCTCGGCTACAATGCCAACTGGACCCGCTCGAACTACGGCCCGATTTGGATTCCGAAGAAAGGAGCTACCATCGAGCTCAACCCCGACAACTACGCCCTCTACGAACGTTGCATTCGCAACTACGAATGCAACACGCTTGAAGTGCGCGACGGCCAATACATCATCAACGGCCAGCCGGCCACCGAGTACACCTTCCAGATGGACTACTACTGGATGATGGGCGACAACCGCGACAACTCGGCCGACAGCCGCGCCTGGGGCTTCGTCCCTGAAGACCACATCGTGGGCCGACCGCTCTTCGTATGGCTCTCTATCGATAAAGACAAGAGCCTCTTTGGCGGCGGAATCCGCTTCAGTCGCCTCTTTATGAATGCAAAGAACCTCTGATTGAACTCCGACAATGCAGAAAGCTTATCTCACCTCCACCTATCTCGGGCCGATCGAATACTACGCCAAGCTCTTCCACTACCCGAAGATTATGCTGGAGGCTCACGACAACTACCTGAAGCAGACCTATCGCAACCGCCTCTTCATCGAAGGGGCTAACGGCGTGCAAGTCTTGTCGATCCCGGTCGATAAAGACCCCGGCAAGGTGCCGACGCGCGACGTCCGCCTCAGCGAGCACGGCAACTGGCGCCACCAACACTGGTATGCCATCCGCAGCACCTACAACAACACGCCCTTCTTCGAGTTCTACGAAGACGACTTCGCCCCCTTCTTCGAGAAGCGACAGGAGTTCCTCTTCGACTTTTGCGAAGGGCTGCGCCGCCTGGTCTGCGAGCTGATTGGGTTCGACCCCGACGTCGAGCTCACCACGGAGTATCTCCCCACGGCGGTCATCGAAGCGGCGGGCGACCGCGACTTCCGCGAACTGATCCATCCGAAGCGCGAATACCTTCGCGACGACGCGGAGTTTCGCATCGTGCCCTACTACCAGCTCTTTGCCCAAAAGCATGGGTTCACGCCCAACCTCAGCATCATCGACCTGCTGTTTAACATGGGCCCCGAGAGCCTGCTCGTGCTCCGCGACTCGATGAAGCCTGCGGAACTCTAACGACACTCCATAGAAGCCGTACCGGAATTCCGGTGCGGCTTTTATTTTGCAGGTATCCGCGCGAAGCAGGCCGGGAAAGAATCCCGAGATCCATTCCATTGATTATTTTATTCATCCCATTGATTAATTTATTCGTCCCATTGAAAATCCGATTTCGTCCCATTGAAAATCCATTTTCATCCCATTGAAAATCCATTTTCAACGGTTGAAAATCGCCCGCCCATCGGCAAGCTGAAAGGCGATTAATCTGACAAACTCGTCGATTCGCCCCCGGCAATGAAAAAATATTCCAAATTATTTGCTATTAACACTAAAAACCTTGACCTTGCATCCAGCAAACCCTACTGCACACATTATCACCAATCAGGGGCAAACCTCACAAGAATACTCCCTCAGCGCCCCACTGAAAAACTTGATTCGTAGCGACCGCAGGTGATAGTCGTGCCCAAACGTTGCCATGCTATATCAAAAAGATTTCACCTTATCTCATTAACCATCTATTATTTATGAAGTACCTTATCCGCTACCTGACCGTTGTGGTTGCCCTCGTCGCCCTATCGGCGTGCGACGACTATGAGCGCACCACGTTCGATTACTCCGGTAAGACTACCATCACGCTTGCCGACCGCACGCTCCACACGCTGACGTTCGAATGGTCGGCAGTCGACGAAGCCGTTAGCTACGACTATACGCTCGTGCCCGGCGCCCTTACCGAATCGAAAGAGAATGCTATCGCCTCGGGCAACACCACCTCCCTTTCACAGACTTTCTCGAATCTTGATCCCGGCACCACCTATACCCTTTGGGTGAAGGTCAACGAAGGGGGCACGAAAGTGTCGCGCTCGTTCTACCAGTCGGCCTCGACGGTAGCCATCGTGGCGCTCGACACGCCGGCACCCGTTGCTACCGACGATGAAGAGAACTTCTACACTACTATCACATGGCCGGCCGTGGAGAATGCCGCACGCTACGTCTATCAGTACACGCTGGGCGACGTCACCGTGCGCGATACGACCGAGCTCTGCACCGTCGGGTTCTCGACAAAAGGATATGACGCAGGGCGCTACCCGTTCTACGTCACCGCACTGAGCGAGATGGAAGCCTACAGCACCTCCGCACGCGGCGTCTGCTACTTCAATATCGGTGAAGCCAAGCCAATCACGGCTTACGACATGGAAGGCACTTACTACAACTATTGCTACGGTACGATGTACGTCTCCAGCAGCTACTCATGGAACACCGAGTGGGAAGCAGACTACGTCTCAGTCATCACCGCCGTCGACGAAGAGACTATCACCATCACCAACGTCTACCTGAAATACTCGCTCACGGGTACGGTCGACATGGACAACAAGACCATTACCTTCAAGCCGACCAAGTGGGGCTCCTACTACTTTGCAGCCGACAACACCGACGATTCGGGCTATACCACCAGCCTGCTTCCGCTGACGGCCACGTTCGACGACGCATTCAACATCGTCACCGACTGCTACATCCGTTGCTACGACTACTACGGCACGGGCAACTACTACGCCTACAGCTACCTCTACAACTCGTGGACGCGGGCCGAAGACTAAAGCATTAACTTTAAAACAAGCAACACATGAAATATCTGATGCCTATCGGCCTTGTGCTGGCCACGCTTGCCGGCACTCCGGCCACACTATATGCCTCATCAACAAGCTCGGCGGAGAGCACGGTGCTCGAAGCCGCTCAGCAAAAACAATCGGCCTGCACGGGTAAGGTAACCGACCGTACGGGCGAACCGCTCGTAGGTGCTTCGGTTGTCGTCAAAGGGACCACCCAAGGCACCATCACCAATGCCGACGGTGCTTTCACGCTCAACAACGTCAAGCCGGGAGCACAGCTTACGTTCTCCTATGTGGGCTACGCCTCGCGCGAAGTGAAATGGAACGGGCAAACGCTTCGCGTCGTGCTCGAAGACAATACGCAGCTCAACGAAGTGGTTGTCGTGGGCTACGGCACACAGAAGAAAGTCAACGTGACGGGGGCCGTCTCAATGGTAGGTCAGGAGGTGATTGAAAGCCGCCCGGTAGCCAACCTCGAACAAGCCCTGCAAGGGACCATCCCGGGCCTCAACCTCTCGCAGACCACTGCCGGGGGTGAGCTCAACTCTTACATGTCAATCAACATCCGCGGTACGGGGACCATCGGCGACGGCTCGAACGACTATCCGCTCGTGCTCATCGACGGCGTCGAAGGGTTGCTGACCAACGTCAACCCGAACGATATCGAGAGCGTATCGGTGCTTAAAGACGCGGCAGCCGCTTCGATCTACGGTTCGCGCGCTGCGTTTGGCGTAATCCTCGTTACGACCAAGAGCGGGAAAGCCGGGAAAGTGAAAATCAACTACTCGGGCGACGTCCGCTTCGCCTCAGCCACCAATCTGCCCCGCATGCTCAATTCGCTCGAGTTTGCCAACTTCTTCAACGCGGCCTATATTAACTCGGGTAGCCAGGCGCTCTTTTCCGATGACACCATCGACAAGATCAAGCGCTATATGAACGGCGAGTATACCGACCCGTCGACGCCGGAATACTACGGGACAACGCCTGCCGCTACGGGCAAGTGGAGTACCTACGCTTCGTCGTTTGCCAACACCGACTGGTTCCAGGAGATGTATCGCAAGAATGCACCGTCGACGCAGCACAACCTCAGCCTCAGCGGCGGTAATGCCAACGTCAACTGGCTCATCAGCGGCAGCTTCTTCGACCAGAACGGCCTCATCCGCCACGGCAACGACAACTACAACCGCTACACGACCCACTCGAAGATCGACGTGAAGCTGGCCGACTGGGCTCGCCTCGCTTTAGACAATCGCTGGACGCGTATCGACTTCTCGCGCCCTTACTTCCTGACGCTCTACGGCTACTTCTACCACAACATCGCCCGTCGCTGGCCAACCCTGCCGGTGACCGACCCGAACGGCCACTACATCGAAGGTTCGCAGATCGAAGAGCTCGAGAACATCGGCGACTACTATGAGAAGCAAGACGACATGACGCAGAAAGCCACCCTGACGCTCACACCGCTCAAGGGCTGGCGCATCGTGGTGGACGGCGCCGTGAATATCAACTACTCGAAGACTTTCTACGAGTATCTGCCTATCTACTACTATACGGTCAACGACGAGCCTTACGTCTACGACTCCGGTTGGGGGACGACGTCGTTCGTGGGCGACTATCGCAACCGCGCGAACTACTATTCGGTCAATGCCTACACCGACTACGAACGCTCCATCCAAAAGCACAACTTCAAGGTGCTCCTCGGTTTGAACTGGGAGACCTATAACTACGACGGCCTCTACGGCTACGCCGAAGAGCTATCGAACAATGAGAAGGTATTCCTCAGCCAGGCGCAGAGCAACTTCAGCGTCTCGGATGCTTATTACCACCGCGCTACGGCGGGCTACTTCGGCCGCTTGAACTATGACTACGACGGTCGCTATCTGCTGGAAGCCAACATCCGTTACGACGGGTCGTCGCGTTTCCTTGCCGACAAGCGTTGGGCGTGGTTCCCATCCTTCTCCGCCGGTTGGAACATGGCTCGCGAGCCGTTCTTCGAGCCGCTTGCCGAGAAGCTTTCGACGCTGAAGATTCGTGCCTCTTGGGGCCAGCTCGGCAACACCAACTCCGACTATTACTACTTCGAAGATTGGTATCCGTTCTACCAGCAGCAGGAGTTTACGCCAAACAACAGTGATTGGCTGATCGACGGCTCGAAGCAAACCACCGCTTCGCTCCCGTCGCTCATCAACGCCCTGCTGACGTGGGAAACGATTCAGACGGTCGACGTCGGCCTCGACTGGGCCGCCTTCAACAACCGCCTGACCGGTTCGTTCGACTGGTATTCGCGCCGCACGAAAGACATGATCGGGCCGGCTCCGGTGCTCGGCTCCATCCTCGGCACCTCGGCCGCCGAAGCCAACAACTGCGACCTGAAAACCGACGGTTGGGAACTCGAAATCGGTTGGCGCGACCGCATCGGTACGGTCAACTACAACGCCCGATTCACCCTTTCAGACTATCAAACCACGATTCTGAAATATCCGTACGACGGCGAGTTTGGCAGCCAGCTGATCTCTAACTACTACAACGGCAAGAAGCTCGGCACCATCTGGGGCTACGTCACCGAAGGTATCGCACAGACCGACGAAGAGATGCTTGCATGGCTCGAAAACAACCGTCCGACTTGGGGCAGCAACTGGGCCGCCGGCGATATCATGTACAAAGACCTCAACGGCGACGGTAAGGTGAGCGCCGGAGCCAGCACCATCGACGACCACGGCGATAAGGTCGTAATCGGCAACTCGACGCCGCGCTTCCGCGTGGGCCTCAATCTCGGTGTGGACTGGAAAGGGTTCGACTTCTCCGTCTTCTTCCAAGGCGTCATGAAGCGCGACTGGAACTTCGACTCGGGCGATGCTTACTTCTGGGGTATGGCCGGCGACCTCTGGCAGTCGGCAGGCTTTAAAGAGCATCTCGACTATTGGACACCGGAGAACACCAACGCCTACTATCCGCGTCCGCTCATCTCATCGACCAAGAACCAGTACGCACAGACGCGCTACGTGCAAAACGCCGCCTACCTGCGTTGCAAGAACTTGCAAGTCGGCTACTCCGTACCGAAGAAGGTGCTGAAGCATTTCGGCGCTTCGAATCTTCGCGTCTACACCTCGGTCGACAACCTCTTTACGATTACGCCGCTGGCCAGCATGTTCGACCCTGAAGCCATCTCGGGCTACTACGGTTCGGGTAAGCTCTATCCGCTCATGCGTACCTGGTCGATCGGCGTAAGCCTCGGCCTCTAAGCTCGTTACTCACCCATTCAAAGACAACTGATTATGAAATTCACAATAAAAGCCTTGGGGCTCCGACTCTTGGCGGGAGCAGCCCTGCTCAGCATCACGCCGGCGTGCAACGAACTGCTCGACAAGGAGCCAATCCTTGAGATTACGCCGCAAGACTACTACAAGACGGCCGACCAGCTCGCCGCCTACCTCAACAACTACTACAACGACCACCTGAGCGCGCCATACTCGGGCGCGATGTATCACTCGAGCGGCTACACCAGCGGCCAAAACCGCTCCGACATCAATACGGACATAGCTTGCTACGGCACCGGTTCGACCTCGCGCTACGCCAATAACCACTGGCTCACGAGCACGTCGAAAGTGCTCCAGAGCTACTATGCCAACATCCGCGTCTGGAACTACTTCCTCGACAAGGCGGAGACCAATTACGCCAACGGCGACATCACGGGCGACGAAGACCTCATCCGCAACTACATCGGCGAGGCCTACTGCCTGCGCGCCATCTGCTACTTTAAGATGATGGTGCTCTACGGCGATCTGCCGATTATCACCGAGGTGATTCCAGACATCGACGAGGTAATTGTCGAAAAGAGTACGCGTGCGCCGCGCAACGAGGTGGCCCGCTTTATCCTCGAAGATCTCGACAAAGCCATCTCGATGCTGGCAGACCGCAGCAAGTTCAGCGGCCAGCGCCTCAACAAGCAAGCCGCCCAGCTCTTCAAGTCGCGCGTGGCGCTCTTCGAAGCCACCTTCGAGAAGTATCACCGCGGTTCGGGCCGCGTGCCGGGCGATGCCCAGTGGCCGGGTGCAAGCATGAGCTACAACCAAGGCAAGACCTTCGATATCGATGCCGAGATCAACTTCTTCCTCGACGAGGCGATGAGCGCCGCCAAGGCATGCGTCGGTTCGACGCAGCTCGTGGCGAACAACTTCGTGACGCAGCCTAAGCTCGGACAAATCACCGGCTGGAATCCGTACTTCGAGATGTATAGCCAGCCGAGCCTGGCTGATGTCAATGAAGTGCTTCTCTGGAAGCAATACAACGCCACGCTCAACATTAAGCACAGCGCCCCTTATCGGTCTATCACGGGGTGTAACGACGGGCTGACGCGCGCCTGCGTCGAAGGGTTCCTTATGACCGACGGCTTGCCATTCTATGCGTCAGACCTTTATCAGGGCGACACCAGCATCGACAAGGTGAAGGCCGATCGCGACTATCGCCTCCAGCTCTTCCTTTGGAGCGAGAGCACCCTGCTCCGCGCCGACACCCGTTTTGCCGACTACACGTCGCTCGAGCCGGGAAAACTGATGGGCGTGCCGATTGTCAACAGCACCGTCACCGAGCAACGTATGATCACGGGCTACATGTCGCGCAAGTACGTCACCTACGACTACGACCAGACCTATAACGACGGTATCCTCGGCACGAACGCTTGCCCAATCTTCCGCATCGCCGAGGCCATGCTCAACTATATGGAGGCTTGCTACGAGCGAATCGGCGCCGTCGACGCCACAGCCGACACCTACTGGCGCGCACTGCGTCAGCGCGCGGGCGTCAACGACGACTACACGCTGGCCGTCGCCGCTACCGACTATTCGAAAGAGCTTCAGATGAGCGTCTACTCGGGTACAACGCAGGTCGCCCCTCTGCTCTTCAACATCCGCCGCGAGCGTATGTGCGAGACGTTCAACGAAGGGCTTCGCCTGGCCGACCTCGTTCGCTGGCGTTCGTTCGACCCACTGATGACCACACGCTGGATACCGGAAGGCTGCAACTTCTGGGACGAGATGTACACCAACTCCCAATTCAAAGGCATCGTAGCGGATGGGACGGCCAGCTCGCTCGTATCGCAGAAGTCGCTCAGCAAGTATCTGCGCCC
>X1_Eurasian_Beaver__coassemble_137_pt1 | contig 12162 bp, 8 predicted proteins | sample X1_Eurasian_Beaver__metabat2_low_PE_008 | metagenome-assembled genome bin X1_Eurasian_Beaver | reverse complement strand
TCTCGATGGCGGGGGTAGCGGTGCCCAGAAGCGCCTTGGCTCCGTGCATCGCCGCCAGGACGAGCGCCACGTTGCGACCGTGGTAGCGCGGGGCGGGGTCTTGTTGCTTATAGGTAGCCTCGTGTTCTTCGTCGACAATCACAAGGCCCAAGTCCTTAAACGGCAGGAAGACCGACGAGCGCACGCCGATAACGACGCGCACCTGATCGGTTCGAAGCATCTTGTTCCATATCTCGACGCGCTCGGCGTCGGAGAACTTTGAGTGATAGATAGCCAGCTTCGTGCCAAACACTTGGCGGAAGCGCTCGGTGAGTTGCGAAGTGAGCGCAATCTCGGGTACCATGAAGAGCACCTGCCTTCCCTGCGCCAATGCCTCGCTAATGAGGTGCATGTAGACTTCCGTCTTGCCGCTCGAGGTGACGCCGTGTAGCAAAACGGCATCTTTCTCCAAGAATAATGATTTGATTTCGGTCAGAGCCCGCTGTTGGTGCGGATTGAGCGGATGGGGCGGGCGGGTGGCTACCTCGGCCGCTTCCACGCGCGAGACTTCCCGACGGTATACCTCCATCACACCCTTGTCGACCAGCGCAGTGAGGACGCCGGCCGTGACGCCCGCCTTTTCGAGCAATTCCTTGCGCGTCACTTCGGCGGGGACAGGCTGTTGGAGGAAGCGGGTAAGCTCCATGTAGCGCATCAAGAGGGCAAGCTGTTTTTTCGAGCGAGTCAGCTCGTCGAAGAGGGTGCGCAGTCGGTCTTGGTCGTTGCGGTCGATGAGCAGGCGCACGCAGCTCTCGGTCTTGGCCTTGTAGGTATGACGCATCTCTTCGGCGATGCAGACGGCACCCTTGTCCATCAGGCTTTTGACGGCGGGCAGGATGCCTCGCAGCTTCGAGGCGCGTTCGAGGTCGGCAATGCTCATGCGCTCCTTAGAGCCGAGCAGGGTTAATAGGGTGAGCTCGCGCTCGCGCAGGCGCGCTTCGGGTTGCTCCTCGAAGTCGTCGACGGCGCAGACCACCGTCTCGCTCTCGATCTTTAGGCCCGAAGGGACGGCGGCTTTGAATACTTCGCCCGGGCTGCACATATAGTAGTCGGCAATCCATTGCCAGAGCCGGAGTTGCGGACCGCAGAGGATGGGCTCGGCGTCGAGCAAAGAGTGGATGGGTTTTACCTCGTATTCGGTAGGGGCATTGCTGTGAATCGAGGTGATGATGGCGGTGTAGTGCTTTGAGCGTCCGAACGGCACCACCACACGACTCCCCGCGGCGAGCTTGCCTTCAAGCTCGTCGGGGATGGAGTATGTGAAGTAGCGGTTGACCGGAAGGGGCAATACAACGTCGGCAAATCGTGTCACAAGAAGACGGTTAAGTAATTAGCGGTTTTCGAAAACGATTACAGATAGACGGCAAGCCCGACGCGCCACGTCTTCGACTTCGACTCGACATCTTTCACCGCGTTGGTCGTGCCCAGGTTGTAGTTGACAAACAGCTCGAAGTGGGAAGCGACTTTGAAGCCCGCACCGATGTTGAACTTCAGGTCGGCCCCCGAAGAGTAGTAGTGTCGGATATCGGTCACCTGGCTCAACGCTTTCCAGACGCCGCCGAAATTGTCGGAGATGCGGGCGCTCAGTTCCGGACCGGCGTAGATGAAGGGTTGGATGACGCGCAGGTTGAGCGTGTAGCGCACGTTGACCGGGAGCGTCAGGTAGTCAATACGGTAGGTCGTGAAGCTTTCGTCTTGATACTCGTAGTCGCTGTTGGTGCGCGAGTAGAGGAGCGAAGCGTCGAATCCGAGCCCGATTGAGCTGGTTGTGTACTCGAGTGTGGGGCCGAGAAACCAGCCGGAGGCCGTATTGTTGCGAATCTCACTGATGTGGAGGTCCGTGTAGTTCATCCCGGCGCGCACGCCATACTTGAATTGTGCCGAAGCCGTGAGCGACGTTGCCAGCAAGCCAAGGCCTATCAGTAATCGTTTCATAGTAGGAGGGTTTTATTTCACATAAATCTTGGTCGTAGCGCTCCAGGCGTCGCCCGGCTCTACTACCTGCCAGCCCGTCAGTTCGGGGTCGAGGTCGAGGTTGGGCGCATTGATGGCCCAGGTCTGCGGCTCCGGACACATGTAGCCCGCTTCGCCACCGTTGTTCCAGATGGTCCAGTGGCGATACTGCTCGTCGACTTCGTAGAACACCTTCGTGCCCGTCGCCGTATTGGCGATGATGGCTCCGCTAAACGGCTTGTCGTCAACGAGGAACGGCTTGTTGGTCAGAGCGCGTTCGATTGGTCGGCCCACAGGGTTCATGCCGGTGGTGCGCAGGGTGGCGAGCTCGGCGTCGAGCGGCAGGAGCCGACCCGTCGGGAGCGAGCGGTTGTTGAGTTCCCACTCTTCGCCCGCCGTGAGCCACATCTTATACTCGGCTTCGCCCGTCTGGAACGGCACGCGAATCGGCGTATGATAGCCCACACCGAGCGGCATATCCTTGTCGCTGTCGTTGACGAACGTCACCGTCTGCTCCAAGCCGCGAGCCGAGAGCACGTAGTTCATGCGGCATTCGAATTGGTGTGGGAAGTCGACGAAGATGGCATCGTTGACCATGTTGCTAAAGTAGGCTGCCTCCACTTCGACATAGTCGTCGCCAACAACGGTGCGCGTCACCGTAAACGGCTGCGACTTGATTATGCCATGATGATAGTTGTTCTGGGCAGGAATCGTGATAGGGTATTGGTAGACCTGGCCTTCGTATTCGTAGCGGCCGTCTTCGATGCGGTTAGGCGGGAAGAGGAGCGGCAGGCCGAAGATCTGCGGACGTTCGATAAACGTGGTCATTTCGTCGGATCCGGGCGTGTGGAGAATGTCGGCGCCCGTCGGCTGATGGAAGAGGCGCACGAGGTTCGCCCCAACGGAAGGAATCATGACGGCTTCGTAGCCGCCGGCTTCGAGCAACACCGCTTCGAGGCCGTGGAAGTTAATTTTCTCAATTTTCATAAGTAAGACGTGGTAAAAGCTTATGTTACCGAATCCAAATATAGCACGTTTTCGTTATCTATAGGTTAGGATTTCATGAATCTTTGCAAGCAAAGTGTTATAGTACAGAATATTTTATCCGTAATTTTGCAATAGAAATAGCAGAACCATATATATGAAGGATCTAATCTTATCCAAACAAGAAAACGAAAAGGCCGTGCTCGTGGGGCTTATCTCCGCCAAGCAGAATGAAGTGAAGGCCAACGAATACCTCGACGAACTTGCCTTCCTGGCCGAGACTGCCGGAGCCGAGCCCGTCAAGAAGTTTTTGCAGCGACTCGAGCAGCCCAACTCCGTCACCTTCGTCGGCGCCGGCAAGCTCGAAGAGATCAAGCAATACATCACCGACAACGAAATCGGGATGGTAATCTTCGACGACGACCTCTCGCCCAAACAGCTCAAAAACATCGAGAACGAGCTTCAGGTGAAGGTGCTCGACCGTACCACGCTCATCCTCGACATTTTCGCCAACCGCGCCCAAACCGCCAGCGCCAAGACGCAAGTGGAGCTCGCGCAATATCAATACCTTTTGCCGCGACTCACCCGCCTCTGGACGCACCTCGAACGTCAGAAAGGGGGTATCGGGATGCGCGGTCCGGGCGAAACGCAGATTGAGACCGACCGCCGAATCATCCTCGACAAAATCGCCCGCCTCAAAAACGAGCTCAAGCTTATCGACAAGCAGAAAGCCACGCAACGCAAGAACCGCGGCAAGATGGTCCGTGTAGCGCTCGTGGGCTATACCAACGTGGGCAAATCCACCCTGATGAACCTCCTGAGCAAATCGGACGTCTTCGCCGAAAACAAGCTTTTCGCTACGCTCGACACCACCGTGCGCAAAGTAATCGTCGAGAACCTGCCGTTCCTCCTTGCCGACACCGTAGGCTTCATCCGCAAGCTGCCGACCCACTTGGTCGAATCGTTTAAATCGACGCTCGACGAGGTGCGCGAGGCCGACCTGCTTGTCCACGTAGTCGACATCTCACACCCAACCTTCGACGACCAAATCGAAGTGGTCAACAAAACGCTCAACGAGATTTGCGAAGCCGAGAACAAGCCGATGCTTCTCGTATTCAACAAGATCGACGCCTTCAGCTACGTCGAAAAAGCAGCCGACGACCTCACGCCGCGCACCAAAGAGAACATCTCGCTCGACGAACTCAAGCGCACATGGATGGCCAAGATGCAAGACAACTGCATCTTTATCTCCGCCCGCGAGAAAGACAACATTGAGGCGCTCAAGCAGAAGCTCTACGACATGGTTCGCGAAATCCACGTCAAGCGCTATCCGTACAACGACTTCCTCTTCCAGAAGTACGACGAAGATTATACCGAATAACAGCCTGTTTTATTGAAGGACGGGAGTAGGGGCAATGAAGCGAAGCTCCATCTCCCTACAGCCCATCCTTCGAAATTATATAGTGCCGGAAGCGGCCGGTCGCCACGCAGCTCCGTCCCCCTTCCGTCTTTCCTTAAAAGCTTTCACCACCTATCATTAACCTATACCCATTGCTACTATGCCAAACTACCGACCCTTAACATCCGAAGAAATCGAGCTCCTCGGCGTGCAAGGCTGCGCCGCCGACGATTGGAGCCGCATCACAGTTGCGACCGACGGTTTCGATGCCACCTGCATCCGCCACGCCACCTTCTCGGGCGACGTTCGCCTCGGCGCTACGCGCAAAGTCTTCACCCTCGACGGCGGCCTCACCCTCCGCTCCGGCATCTATCACGCCCGCATCCACCACTGCCGCATCGGCGACAACGTCCTCATCAACCACGTAGCCGGCTATTTGGCCAACCTCGACATTGCCGACGAAGTACAGCTGGTCGACGTACACACCATCCTCACCGACGGCCGCACCCGCTTCGGCAATAACATCCAAGCCCACGTCTTGAACGAGACAGGCGGCCGCGAAGTGCCTATCTACGACGGGCTCTCTTCGCAGATAGCCTATGTCTTGGCCATGTATCGCCACCGCACCACCCTTATCGAGCGCTTGCGCCGCCTCATCGCCGACTATGCCGACAGCCGAGCCTCCTCCGTAGCCACCATTGGCGCCGGCACGAAAATCTTCAACTGCGGCTCGATTCGCAACGTCTGCATCGGCAGCCACGCCCGTCTCTACGGCGTCGCCTCGCTCGAGAACGGCACCATCAATAGCAACCAACACGCCCGCACCCGCGTAGGCACCTCCGTCATCGCCCGCGACTTCATCTTCTCCTCCGGCGCCATCGTGAGCGACGGAGCCCAAATCACCCGCAGCTTCATCGGACAGGCGGGCCACGTCGGCCATCTCTTTTCGGCCCACGACTCCCTGCTCTTCAGCAATTGCCAGATGGAAAACGGCGAGGCTTGCGCCGTCTTTGCCGGCCCTTACTCCGTCTCGATGCACAAGTCGTCGCTGCTGATAGCCGCCATGTACTCGTTTCTCAACGCCGGCTCCGGCTTCAATCAGAGCAACCATATGTATAAGCTCGGCCCCGTACACCAAGGCATCATCGAGCGGGGCGGACGTATGGCCTCCGACTCGTATATCCTTTGGCCAGCCAAAATCGGCGCCTTTTCGATGGTGATGGGGCGCCACATGACCCACCTCGATACCACCGACCTCCCCTTTTCGTACATTATCCAGGTTGGCACCGAGTCATACATCATGCCGGGCGCAAACCTGCAACGCATCGGCACCGTGCGCGACTCCTACAAATGGCCCTCACGCGACAAGCGAACCGACCCGCACCGCCTCGACATCATCAACTTCGACCTGCTCAGCCCTTACACCATCGCCAAGATGCTCAACGCCATCGAGCTGCTTCGCCGCATCGAGCGCGAAAGCCCCGTTGATGCCCTGCGCTACACGTTTCAGACCGCCGTCATCAAACGCTCCTCGCTCGAAAAAGGCATCAAGCTCTATGAGAAAGCAATCCGACGCTACCTGGGCAACACCCTGATCAAGCGGATGCTGAGTCGGCCATTTGCCTCGCCGACAGAGCTTCGCGAATTGCTCCGCCCCCGTAGCGACCGCGGCCTCGGCACGTGGGTCGACCTGGCCGGATTCCTGGTGCCGAAGAGCGAGCTCGACAAGGTGCTCCTGCGCGTTGAGCAGGGCGAGATAGCCCGGATAGAAGATGTGCAGGGCGCATTCGAATCGCTTCAGGCCGACTATGCCGAGCTCGAATGGAACTGGAACGCCCGCCTCATCGAGTCGTGGTATAACGTGCGCCTCGACACCATCAGCCGCGACGAGCTGCTTCAGATTGTCGACCGCTGGCATGAGGCAATCATCGGCTTCGACGAACAGCTGCTCGAAGACGCCGCCAAGGAGTTTGCCCACAGCTCACGCATCGGCTTCGGCATCGACCACCCGGGCTTCGAGACGGCCGACTTCGAGGCCGTGCGCGGCACCTACGACGAGCAGCAGTTCGTCTGCCAAATTCGCGACCACATCGCCCGCAAGCAGGCTCTCTTTGCCCGCATCAACGAGCTAATTGATAAAACGTTTTGATTTAAGCCCCGCTTTTCTCTTGCCGACTTGCTGAAAATTAGTAACTTCGTCGTGCGAAGAAAATACACACAATCAAAGTATATCAATTTATGAAAATCACTCACATCTCAACGCTCGGCGCCGCTGCCATCGTGGCGCTACTTAGCAGTTGTGGCGGTTCGGTGCAAAACGCCGACTACAACGTCGTGCCCCTTCCGCTCAGCATCAACCAAGCCGAAGGCGCGCAAGGCTTTACACTCAAAAGCGGCGTCGTAATCTCCTACCCGTCAGCTCAGTCCGAACTCAAAAAAGAAGCCGACTTCCTGGCCGACTACGTGAAGACCGAGGCCGGCATCGCCCTCGACGTGAAGGCCGACGCTACAGGCTCGAACGTCATTGCCCTCTCAACGGGCCTTGAAAACGAAAATCCGGATGCTTACAAGCTCACCGTCGGTGCCGACGGCGTGACGATTCAGGGCGCATCGGCCGCAGGCGTGTTCTACGGCGTGCAGACGCTCCGCAAATCGCTCCCTACCGACAGCAAGACCATCATCCTCCCGGCAGGCACCATCGACGACGCTCCCCGCTTCGGCTACCGCGGTATGCACCTCGACGTGGCTCGCCACTACTTTACGGTCGACTCCGTAAAGCGCTACATCGACATGCTCGCCCTGCACAACTTCAATCGCTTCCATTGGCACCTGACGGAAGATCAAGGCTGGCGCATCGAAATCAAGAAGCACCCTGAGCTCGCCGAGAAAGGCTCCGTACGTAAGGAGACTGTGATTGGCCGCAACTCGGGCGAGTACGACGGCAAGCCGTACGGCGGTTTCTACACCCAGGAGGAAGCCAAAGAGATTATCAACTATGCGACCGACCGCCACATCACCGTCATCCCTGAAATCGACCTTCCGGGCCACATGCTTGCAGCCCTTTCGGTATATCCTGAGCTCGGCTGTACGGGCGGCCCTTACGAGCCGTGGACCATCTGGGGCGTGTCGGAAGACGTGCTCTGTGCCGGCAACGACAAGACCTACGAGTTTATCTCCGACGTCTTGAACGAAATCATCGACCTCTTCCCTTCAGAATATATCCACGTGGGCGGCGACGAATGTCCGAAAACCCGCTGGGAGCAGTGTCCGAAGTGTCAGGCTAAGATCAAAGAGCTCGGCCTCAAGGCGGGCGACGGCCACACCAAAGAAGAGCGCCTCCAGAGCCACGTGATCCGCTTTGCCGAAGGTGTCATCAACGCCCGCGGCCGCAAGATGATCGGTTGGGACGAGACCCTCGAAGGTGGCCTTGCGCCAAACGCTACGGTGATGTCGTGGCGCGGCGTGGGTGGCGGTATCGAAGCTGCCAAGCAGAATCACGACGCCATCATGACCCCTAACACCTACTTCTACCTCGACTACTATCAGAGCGCCGATACCGAAAACGAACCGCTCGCCATCGGCGGATACCTTCCGCTCGACCGCGTCTACGGCTACGAGCCGAAGCCGGCATCGCTCGAGCCGGAAGTGGCCAAACACATCGTCGGCGTGCAGGCCAACGTCTGGACCGAGTATATCCCGACCTTCCGCCAGGTAGAATACATGACGCTGCCGCGTATGGCCGCCGTGTCGGAAATCGCGTGGAGCGCACCTGAGAAGAAGAACTACGACGACTTCTCTCACCGCGTTGTGCGTCTGATGGACCACTACGAAAAGTACGGCTACAACTATGCCACGCATCTCTACAATGTCAGCGGCACCATCACGCCCAATCAGGCCGACGGCTGCATCGACGTGGAGCTCACCACCATCGACGGTGCTCCGATTGTCTATACGCTCGACGGCTCTGCCCCTACCGCCTCATCGGCCAAATACGACGGCAAGCTGCAGATTAAGCAAGACGCTCAGCTCCGCGCCGCAGCGGTTCGCAAGAACGGCATGAGCCGCATCTACGGTCAGGACTTTAACTTCAACAAAGCCACTACGAAGGCTATCACCCTGGCCGAGCAGCCGGGCGGCGGCTACGCCTTTGCCGGTGGCATCACGCTGGTCGACGGCCTTATGGGCGACGGCAACTACAAGACCGGTCGCTGGATTGGCTTCGTGGGAACCGACCTCAACGCCACTATCGACTTCGGCAAGGCGGAAGAGTTCTCGTCAGTATCGGTTAATACAAATGTAAACTGGGGCGACTGGATCTTCGACGCCCGCTCGATGGCAGTCGAGGTGTCGGACGACGGCACCGTCTTCACCCCGGTAGCTGCCGAGCAGATTGAGGCAATCAACGAAGCGAACCGCAACGAGCGCAACGGCATCAAGACCCACACGCTTACGTTCGAGCCACAGACGGCCCGCTACCTCCGCGTCATCATGGAGAGCGAAAAGAGCATGCCTGAGTGGCATAGCGGCAAGGGTCGCAACGCCTATATGTTTGTCGACGAGATTGTCGTGAAGTAATTGTTACGTCTACTATTCAATGTTATAAGGAAAGCCGCACCCGGCAAGGGATGCGGCTTTTTTTATTGCCGTTGAAGGCGGAAATTCATTGGGAGCAATAATTTATTCGATGGGATGAAACTCGAGTTCCATTGGGAAGAAACTTTAGTTTCAGTGGGATGAAACTTTATTTCCATTGGGATGGAACTCTTTTGCGGATGGCTCCGCTCTTTTGTGCGGGTGGCTCCGTGCTGCATGAAGCCGGGGAGGGGAAGTGCGATTCGCGCTTGGTGCTGCTTCAACGACCCCTATACATTCAGCTTCGCGCCGCGTTCGCCCGTCTTATCAATCAGCGTGTTATGCAATTTTTAAATCAATGCCGTGAATAATTATTCCTCATTTTTCTTTTTTATACATTAATCGTAGAAGTAAAAACAAAAGTATGTATATTTGCAGCATAGTAAAGGAATAATTATACACAGTCATGAAGAAGAAGAAAGACCGATTGGTGGCAATTCGGGAGATTGTCATGCAGGAGAAAATCGGAAGTCAGGAGGAGCTGCTGAGCCTGCTGGAGGCGCGAGGCTTCGAACTGACGCAGGCCACGCTCTCGCGCGACCTGAAGCAGCTTCAGATAGCCAAGGTGGCCGACAACAAAGGCGCCTATATCTACATCCTCCCCGAAATGGGGTCGGTGGGCAAGCTGGCCCAACCGCGAATCCAGTCGATGCCGACCACGGCGGGCTTTGCCGCAGCCGGGTTTATCTCCATCGAGTTCTCGCACCACTTGGCCGTCATCCGCACCCGCCCGGGCTATGCCAGCAGCATCGCCTACGACATCGACATCAACTCGCCTCACGAAATTCTCGGCACCATTGCCGGCGACGACACAATCCTGATTATTCCCCGCGAGGAGTATTCCAAAGCGCAGGTGCTGCGGGCCCTCTCGGCGTTTATTCCGAACATTGACAAATAGTATATCCTGACCTGACGTTTGAAAAAGCGCATTTTATTTGGAAAAGAAGAAAATGGAAGAAATGCAATCCCCAAATGTATCCATCGAAATCAAGGTGGCCGATGAGAGCCACCTCAGCTACGTCGAAACCATTCTGGATACGATTGAAAAAGCCGCGAAGATTCGTGGCACCGGTATCGCCAAGCGTTCTCCTGAATATGTACGTCAGAAGATGCTCGAAGGCAAGGCGGTTATCGCTCTCTGCGGCGACGAGTTCGCCGGTTTCTGCTACATCGAGAGCTGGAGCAACAAGAAGTTTGTGGCCAACTCCGGGCTTATCGTAGTCGAAAAATTCCGAGGCCACGGGCTGGCCAAACGAATCAAAAAGTTTGCCTTCAACCTTTCGCGCCGCAAGTTTCCCGAAGCCAAGCTCTTTGGCCTTACGACGGGCGCTGCTGTCATGAAGATCAATACGGAGCTAGGCTACCGCCCCGTCACGTTTGCCGACCTGACCGACGACGAAGCCTTCTGGAAAGGCTGTCAGAGCTGCGTCAACTACGATGTCCTGACTCGCACCAACCGACGCATGTGCCTCTGCACCGGTATGCTCTACGACCCTGCCGAGCATCCCAACGACCCGGCTAACATTGCCGAAGACTAAGAATCTCAACCGATTGTTACAAACAAAAAACAGATATACTCATGAAAGAGAAAGTTGTATTAGCATTCAGCGGTGGCCTCGACACCTCTTTTTGCGTAAAATACCTCGCCGAAGAGCTTGGTTATGACGTTTACACAGCTATCGCCAACACAGGCGGCTTCAGCGAAGAAGAGCTGAAACGCATCGAACAGCGCGCTTACGAGCTGGGCGCTGTCAAACACGTGACGCTCGACGTCACCCATGAATACTACCAGAAATGTATCCGCTATATGGTGTTCGGCAACGTACTCCGCAACGGTACCTACCCTGTTTCCGTAAGCTCCGAACGCGTATTCCAGGCCATCGCCATCATCAACTATGCCAAGGAGATCGACGCACAGTATGTAGCCCACGGCTCAACGGGTGCGGGCAACGACCAGGTACGTTTCGACCTGACCTTCGACGTGCTCGCTCCGGGCATCAAGATCCTGACTCCGACGCGCGACCTCCTGCTCTCGCGCGAAGCCGAAATCGAATACCTGCGCAAGCATGGCGTCGAGGCCGACTACAAGAAGATGGAATACTCCATCAACAAGGGCCTCTGGGGCACCAGCATCGGCGGTAAAGAGACGCTCCACTCCGAACAGACGCTGCCTGAAGAGGCATACCCGTCGCAGCTCCAGGCCGACGGTCGCGAAAAGCTGACCCTCGACTTTATCAAAGGGGAGCTTGTGGGCGTCAACGGTACGGCCTACCACAACCACATCGACGCCATCCGCGCCGTCGAAAAGCTGGGTGAGAAGTATGCCATCGGCCGCGACATGCACATCGGCGATACTATCATCGGCATCAAGGGTCGCGTGGGCTTCGAAGCCGCAGCGCCTATCCTGATTATCAACGGCCATAAGATGCTCGAAAAACATGTGCTCACCAAGTGGCAGCAATACTGGAAAGACATGATTGCGACGCAATATGGCATGTTCCTCCACGAAGCGCAATACCTCGAACCGGCCATGCGCGAGATGGAAGCCTACCTTGAAGAGTCGCAGCGCAACGTGACGGGCCGCGTCATCATCGAGCTCCGCCCTTACGGCTATACGCTGGTGGGCGTCGAATCGTCGTTCGACCTCATGAAGAGCGATTTCGGCGAATATGGCGAGATGAACAAGGCTTGGACGGCCGACGACGTGAAGGGCTTCACGAAGATTCTGGGCAACCAAATGAAGATCTACTATTCGGTGCAAAACCGCAACGGCAAAACTGACGGCGAATGATTCGAGTAGGCATTATAGGGGGCGCGGGATATACCGCCGGCGAACTGATTCGCCTTCTGATTAATCACCCCGACGTAGACATCACATTTGTAAACAGCAGCTCGAACGCGGGCAACAAGCTGTATGAAGTGCACTCCGGCCTCTTTGGCGAAACCGAAATGGAGTTTACGAGCGAACTGCCGTTCGATGAAATCGACGTGCTTTTCTTTTGCACGGCTCACGGCGATACGCGCAAGTTTATGGAGAGCCACACGCTCCCCGAAGACTTGAAGATCATCGATCTTTCGACCGACTACCGCATGGCCTCGGCCGACCACGACTTCGTCTACGGTTTGCCGGAGCTCAACCGCAAGCGTATCATCCG
>X1_Eurasian_Beaver__coassemble_134_pt1 | contig 12293 bp, 8 predicted proteins | sample X1_Eurasian_Beaver__metabat2_low_PE_008 | metagenome-assembled genome bin X1_Eurasian_Beaver | reverse complement strand
GGAGGCGCGTTGCTCGGTCAGGCGCAATTTCTTGGTGACGTCGATGCAAGGCGACTCGAGGAGCGGAGCGAGGAAGAGCTCGTAGAGCGGCTCGGAGAGCATCGGCGAGTTGGGGTCGTAGAGATACTTGTCGGCCACGTCGCCCAGCAGCTCGCAGGCGGCCGAGTCGGCTTCGGCGCAGCGCACGAGGGAGGCCACCGCCGGGCGCATCTCTTCGAGATTGGCCAGACGGAGCACGCTGACGTAGTTGGCAAAGTTTTGCTCCATGAAGTCGCGGCTGTGCGAGCGGAGGGTGTCGGCAAAGTTGAGCCCGTCCCAGAAGTGGGCGGCGATGTAGCCGGCGCGTGCCGCAGGGTCGGTCAGCGTGGAGGGAACGGTGGGGAGCGGCAACTCAAGGCCGGGAGCCGAGGTGAGCGTGTCGGCGGCAGGGGCGGGCGCGGCTTGCGCCGGGCGGGCGGAATGAGAGCAGGCGGCAGCGCCGAGGAGCGCCGGGAGGAGGGCGAAGAGGAGGGCAAGACGTTTCATAGGCAATAGCGGGTTGTGTGAGTCTGCATCTATATAATAAGGTATAGGCGAAAACAAGAGTCGGCCTCAAGCCGGAGCCCGAGGCCGACCATGCAAAGTTACGATAACTTTGCTGATAACACACCTTCACACATCACATTACGTCTCTTACGCATCGAATCTTTATGGGCCAATAGGCGCGGCTGTCCCACGTCTGTTTCAGCACGTTGCGCGAAAGGGCGTTGTTGCTGTCGACGCCGTAGTAGCGCCACTTGGCCACGTTATAGTTATACAGAATAAAATAGTCGTGCGAGCAGGTCAGCGTCGACTGCAAATTGGCGTAATCGCCCCGCACCAGCCCAACTACGTAGAGCAGCGTGAGCTCCTTCCAGTTGGGCAGTCGCCACGTGCCGAGGTCGGAGCCGTCGGGCTCCTGCGAGTAGAGCTTGCAGAGGCTGTTGACCAGCACCGACTCGTGCCACTGCTGCGTCTGCATCAGGCCGCGCACGGTCGAAGTAAACGAATAGGTCGTGAGGCTGTAGGCAATGCCGTTGTCGGCCACGGCAAAGATGCCATATTCGTCGGAGGCAATCGAGGTGAGCGAGTCGCGCGCCAGCTCGAACGAGATTGGGAGGCGGTTGGCGTCGTCGGCTATCGAGTGGGGCGCCAGATAGCCTTCGACCGACGGCCGGATGCAAGCGCTGTTGAAGTAATGGTTGGTGATGATGCGCTTGTCGGCATCGACGCTAAACGGGATGCTCACCTCGCGGGCCGGATTGGTGGGTTCGGCCGAGAGGGTGGAACCGAGGTTGCGCACGCAGCGCAGGTTAAACGGGAAGGAGCCTTCGTTGTCAGCGACGTAGAGCACCGTCCCCTTGCTGAGCGACTCTTCGGCCCAGATGAAGCTGTAGTCGGAGGCGGCAAAGTGATGGTCTTGTCGGCCGTTGACGTCGGCGGTGTTATACTGCGCGGAGTAGTAGGAGGCCGGGTAGTCGTAGAAGTTGATAAGCGGCGTCGGGAGCGCATTCTCGCCCATGACGGCATACGAGTAGGTGCTGTAGGTGGGGAGAAACCACTTCACTTCTTCCTTATCGATAACGCCGTTGCCGTTCTCGTCGCGGTTGCGGTTCATGCAGGCGGTGTTGACGTAGAAGTAGCGCGAGTCGTTGCACGAAGGGTCGAACTTGCTGTAGGACGCCGTGACGGGCACAAGTTGCGGCACGGGATAGAGCACGGCGTCGTGCTTGATGCTCATCTTCGAATTGGCGGTCGAGACGAAGGTATAGGGCATGACGGTGTCGCGCTCGGCGAAGTCGACCACGTTGCTCCACTGCATATCCGGATAGGATGCTTTGAGCGTCTGCCAGACGTTGTAGCGCCCGTTGTATTGGCTCAGTTGGCCGCCGCTCTCGATGACGGCGTGGCCGATGATGTCGTTCCACCGCATATTGAGGCAGTACGACTCGTTGATATGCTCCAAGCCGAAGGCTGTCTCGGAGGAAGCACCCTCTGAGTCAAGGTCTTTGTAGAAGGTCTGGATGGATTGCTGTGAGATGGAGTAGATCGTATGGACGTAGGTGCTCTCTTGGTCGGGCGATTGGTAGATGTCGCCCGAAAGGAGCTCAAGGCTGCGCGGTTCTTCGTTGATGTAGGTATACCAGAGCGTCTCCGGCCCACCCTCGGCTTCTTTGTGCGAGCCGTCGGGGTATTGGTGGTAGACGTATTCGTCGACAAAGACCGTATACCAAAGCCCTGTCGATTGGTCGTCGGGGTCGGTGGGGGCGCCGGCATTGGTGTGCGGATGGCTGACGGGATCAAGCAGCTCGTCGACGGTCCATTGCGCGTCGTCGCTCTCCGAGGTCTTGTAGCGGGCGAGCTCGGTGCGGCTCGGCGCGGGTTTGAATTTGATCCACGTATAGAGCACGTTCTGCTTCAACAGGGCAAGCTCGTCGGCGGTGCTGTAGTTGGCGGAGCGGAGCGTATTCGGCGTGCCGTCGAACGGAGCGTTGATGCGCCACGACATGTGGCTACGCTGGTAGTTGGTCAGGCAGATGTTGAACGTGTTGTAGTGGGCATCGAGGTCATAGTAGTCGTCGTAGATGTCTTCGACAATCCCTTCGGCACCGGGCTGCGGCTCGCTCCCGTCTTCGCTGAGCGCCTCAACGATAATCTTCGAGACGCCGGCGATGGTGACGTTGTAGGTATACTTCGTGTTGCGGCGGCAGTTGAAGTCGCACGCCGTCTTGTAAGTGACGTTGCCCGACTCCTTGCCCTCGCAGTAGCCCAAGTGGATGGTGTAGGTGGCTTCTGCCAAGCGATGGATGGCGCCTGCCGTGCCGTAGGCCACCGGCTCGGCATCGGCGGGGTTGGCAATATTGGCCTCGGTGTTGGCAATATAGTAGTCGATGTCGGCCTTGATGACGACGTAGGTGGCGGCGTTGAGCAGCGAGGCGGCGTCGCAAGTCGGCACGAGGCTGCGGTAAACGCCCGTGTTGGTGTTGTCGGCGGCTTTATACTCGCGCTCGCGGTCGGCATACATCGCATCGGTCGCGACGTCCTTGCGGATGCCGACGTAGGCGCCCGAAGAGCCGTTGTTTTCGGTGGCCACGTGCTTGTTTTCAAACTGATAGAAGTCGAAGGTCTTCCAATTGAAGTCGGCCTCGTCGGGCTCGAAGATGGTCGATTCGAGTGTCGCATTGAAGTATTGCGTGCCGACGTCGAGGGCGGCGTTGCCCTCGGCCTCCATGACGTTGCCTCGGGCCGGCAGGTTGCACACTTGCCAACTCTTGAGTGCGACCTTCATGCGCAGTCGGACTGCCGGATGCGAAATTTGTTGTAGGCCATGACGTGGCGCAGGCGGATGGCTCCGGTGGTGAGGTCGTTCTCGTCGGGGTCGATAAGCACGGTGGGGATAGCCTCGGAGGTTGCCTTGCCCTCGTCGGAAGGGGCGCAGTAGTAGCCGGTCATCACCATGTCGTAGGTATACCAGCTTGAGGAGAGCGAGTCGGTGCGGATGGTGACAAGCTTAAGAAAGTCGCTCCACGTGCCGACGGCGGAGAGGAGCGTGCCGAGGTTCTTGCGGGCGGAGAGCGGCTGCGAGGCGTCGGCAAGGCCAAGATGCGTCTTGGCATTGGCTACGGCCACAATGCGCGACTCGCCCGAAAGGGTCTTGAGGCGCAGGTTATGGAGTGTATAGTATTCGCCGACCGTTTCGGAGGTCGCGCCCAGGTCGACAAAGGTGTTGGTAGTGCAGGCGCCGTCGGCTGCGAAGATGCCCACCCAAAGGTCTTGAATAAAGTTGGCCCCCTCCTCGTCGATGAGGGCGCGCGTCTGCTGCTCCATCACGGGGAGCTCGAGGCGGAGCGTCACTTCGGCCGGTTGTCCGGCCTCGCAGGCAGGCGAGTCGGGGCCGAGCGTATCGTCGCGACAAGCCGTAAGGAGCAGTAGCAGCAGGGCAAGCAAGGCTACGGGGCGGGGATGGGATATAGTCAGTCGTCTCATTGGATATTCGGTTTAGAAGCGTTTCGGGCCGAGGCCAAGGGGAAAGGTCGGGGTCAGTCGAAGCGGATGTCGCCCGCCGTGAGGGTGTCCATCGGGAGCACCTGATAGCGAATCAGGGCTCTCTCGACGTGATACTCGTAGCGGTAGTTGCGGTAGATGTTGAAGGGGCGGTCGGTGGCGTAGTCCTTAAAATCGAGCGTACGGGTCTGCCCCTGAATCGTGAAGGTGATTTGTGCCGGCGTGACCTCGCCGCCGTTGACGCGGTCGGAGGCATAGGAGCCGGTGTTGCGGTATTCGGGCACGTAGACTTCGAATCGTCTTTCGCCATCATCGGCAGTTTGCTCGACGAGCGGCAGGTCGGTGAGCGATTGGAGTGTGTAGCCCGACGGGAAGGTGAGCGCGACGCGGTCGGAAGGGATGTTGAGATTCGCGTCGGTGGAATAGGTGGTCTGCCCGCAGATGCCATACGGAGCGGAGAGGCCGAGGTTATGATAGCGCGTCAGTCGGACGTCGGCGAGCGAGGCGTCGTGGGTCGTCACGACGATTTTGGCCAAGGCGCGAGTCAGGCGGACGGTGCCGAGGTCGGCATTCTGCCCTTCGACGAGCGGGAAGGCTTCGTACGAACGGACGCCATACATCGGAATGGGCGTAGAGGCCGACGGGGCGAAAGGCTGCTCGCACAGGAAGAGGCCGGAGCGGAGAGCAAGGTCGTCGATGGTGGTCTGCCCGGCGACGAGCGCGGGCGCGGTGAGCGTGCCCCAATTGGCAAGCACCACCACTTTAAACGGCGGGGTCGGAGCCGAGGCAAGCCGGCCGGTAAGGTAGTAGAGCTGGCGGTCGGCATCGAGCTGAATGAGGTCGTCGGCGACGAACTGCTGGCTGAAGGTGGCATCGGCATCGGTGGTGTCGGAGGCGCTGAAGATGCAGACGGTGATGCGCGTCGGGTCGATGTAGTTCTCGTAATCGGTGCCCGCCACCGTCGTGGTGTCGGCCCGCGTCGAGGCCGAACCGAGGGCGAGCGTCAGCGTGGCGCGCACCGCGGAGGGCGATTCCAAGGGGCTCACCGCCTCATCGCTACAGCCGAAGAGCAGCAGGGCGGCGAGGCTGAGCACCATAGGGAGGCGAAAGATTGGGGTTGCAGACAGATGGGTCATGATTACGGTTTTAACGGTCAGAGGCTACTCGGGTGGAGCACGATTCGCCAGGAATTGATGTAGACGTAAGCGTCGAGCCAGCGGTCGCGCTCGTCGAGGAAGAAGGTGAAGTTATAGTTCTCTTCGCGGTCGAGATACTCTTGGCTGTCCATATCGGCCCATTCGTAGCCCTTCACCATCAGGATATAGTCGTTGATCGGCACGGAGATGATCACGTCGTCGGAGGCCCGCTCGCGCACGATGAGGCGGGGCGAGTCGGTGGTCACCAGCCGACCTACAGTAAACTCGGCCATGGCAACGCTCAGCACGCCGCCGTCGATGCCGTCGAGCTCGGTATCGCCGCTCGAAGTGTGATGGGGCGCATAGCTGACAGGATTGCCACTGACTACGCTGTTGTCGAGCAGCATCAGCCCGTTGTCGGCCACGATTTCGAACGTGAAATCATCGACATCGAGCGCTTCGCCCGAAAGGTGTTGCAGGAGGATGCGGATGCGGTTGGTATTCTTCGTGAGCGGCACGGTGAGCGTATGGGTCGAAGCATCGTTGGGAAGCTCGGCGTCGGTGAGGATGCCGTGGTAGAGCGGGTCGAGGTCGTGGCTCACGCTGACAGAGTCGGGCGTAAGAAACGATGCGGCCTTACCGGTGGCGGCGGTGGCGTCGGCGGTGGCGTTGATGCGGCATGCGAGCCATGCGTCGGCTTTACTGCCTTCGGAGCTGTAGCCCGAAGGCTCGGCGTTGAGCGTGTAAGAGTTGCCGTCGTTGGTGGAGCACCAAGCAAGGAGACGGTAGTTGCCGGGGTCGACGGGGATAGTCATCGTATAGCCGGCCGCCTTAAGGGCATCGCCTCGCTCGCGCTGGTCGTAGACCACGTTGCCGGCCGCATCGAGCACGTAGAGGTGAACCGACTCGACCTCCTGCGGGAAGGCGTCGGTGAACTTCATGTTGCGCTCGTAGATGAACCGCACCAGGTAGGAGGGGCTACAGGGGCCCGTATCGTCGTTGATGAGGCTGCAGGCGGAGCCACCTGCCAGAAGCGACGGAAGCAGTAGGCCAAGCGTAGCGGAGCGGAATTTTCGCTTAATCATTGTTGGAAAGTTTGCGGTTGGATGGGGGCGGGATAGGATACTTTCTGATTCGAAAGACGGGCTGTAGAGGCGATGAAGCGGAACGCAACGGAGCGAGAATCGCCCGCGTACACGACGACAGAGGCATTTCACCCCAAGGCCGTACAGCCCATGCTTCGAATTAATTATTATTCTAACCTATACCCTTACTGATTAAAGCACTACACGCTGGCTAACATTGCGCCAAGAGAGTATCTGGATGCGCGCGCCGATATGGTAGTATTCTTCTTCGTCATCGTCAGGGATGATCGGGTCATACGGGTCGGGGTCTGACGGGTCGGGACTGTTCGGGTCTTCCGGATTGAAGATCCCCTTGCCGAGATGCTGAAGGTCGTAGATGGTCACGCTGTAGCAGTGGTTGCGCACTACGCCGTAGCACCCTTCCTGAAGGTTGGCTTTGTCGATCGTGTTCGGCACGTTGAGGTGCTGGATTGGGATGTTGTAGTACATCAGACCGCCTGAGTAGGCGATGGCATCGTTGCCGGAATCGGTGTTGAACGATTTCAGCGCGGCGTTGATATCGGCGACCTTGACGGCTGTTTCGTTGGCATCGTTTGTTACCCAGCCTTCTTCATCGGAAGCGAGCTGAACGTAGACGCGGCCGTTATAGCCGTTCGTGAGCTTCACATCGGTGGTCTGGAGGGTTGCTCCGTTCTTCTTGATGCTAATCTTGCCGGCTGCCTGCAGGGAGCTGAGCACGTATTCGACGTATTGATCCTTCTGGAAGAGGAGGCCGTTGTAACGAATGAGGTCGAGGCCGTTACCGTTGGCATCAGTCACCTTGGCGATTACCACGACGCTTGTGATAGCTGTCGGGAAGTTCTGCTGAAGGATGGCCGGGGTGTTGGTGTTTTCGTTGCAATAGGCATAGTTGTTCGTGGCAAAGTCTTGCGCTTGAAGCTGTACCGGAGTCTTGTAGGTGAGGCCGTAGCTCTTATCGTCGGGAACGTAAGAAGCCGGGTAGTAGACGTTGTTGTCGCCATAGTTGAACGACTGGCCCCAATAGCTGCGGTAGTTGTTGGCATCCATCCACGAGAATCCTGCGATTGTCTGTGTACGGTCGATGTTTTTCATCAGATAAGAGTCGGTCGTGGTGGCGTTGAGGCCCCAGCCGAGGAACTGTACGTAGACCGTTTGCGGTGTGTCTTGTCCGGCAATGGTGAAGTCGGTCGGCGTGAACTTGTAGAGGTTCGTCTTGCCCGATACAGGCGACAGACCAGATTCATCGACGTTGACCACAACTTTGGTGGCGAGGCGTTCTACGTAGACATTGACGGCATTCTGGTCATTGACGGCGGCAGAGGCAGTTGTCTGGAAGTCGGTGCTTGCCAATTTCGTGGTGAAATAGCTGGCACCTGCGCCCTGATCGTAGCTCGAGGTGGTGATGATGAAATTGTTGTTTGAGGTGTTTTGCCAGCCACCGGCGAGGGTCTTTTCAAGTGCGGTGAGTGTGCGCGGTGCGGTGAAACCGGCAGGGGCATTGAGCACGGTGACCATGTCGGTCGGATAGTTGGTAGCGGTGACGCCCGTCAGCACGAGCACCGATTGGCCCCAATACTCGATGTTTTCGGCAGGGGTGGCGGTGTTGGCCGAACCGCCGTTCCAGACGGTGGCTTCGCAGACGTAGTTGCCTGCGGCATCGTAGAAGAAGAATCGGGCATCGCTGACAGCTTGCTCGGTCGAGGTGCCGTAGATGAAGTTCGAGCCGTCGGCGCGCGTGATGGCATCGGCAGGCGAGGCGATATTGACGCTGAGGTAGGCGGTTTCAGAGCCTTCGGCAGGCTGCGGGGTTGGGAGTGACTCGTCGCTGCTACATGCGACGAGGGCTGTGCCAAACAAGAGTGTGGCAATCAGTTGGAATGACTTTTTCATAGTCGTAGTAATTAGTGATGGTTAGTAATGGTTAGTAAAAGGCGCCCCAAACGGGGTATCTCGTCTCTCTGACATGGGGCGCCGAGGTTATGATAAACTGTAGGAAATAGTCGGTTAGCGGGGAGCATCGGCCGAGCGACGCACGGTGAAGGCAATGGTGTACTCGGTGTGGCGGAGCCGAGGATAGCACTCGGCGAGCAGCGTGGCATACTCCTGCGGATAGGAGGCCTTGATGCGCGCTTCGCGAGCGTCGGGCTCGAGCGGGCTTTCGATGATGGCAAGGATTTCGTCGCGGTGAGGTAGCTGTGAGGCTGCTACCCAGCGATGGAGCCCGGCCCAGTCTTCGGGCTCGAAGTCGATGCTGACGAGGGTCGGCTCGAAGTGGTAGAGCTTGTCAATATATTGCTTGAGGGCTTGGGTTCGATTGCGCGCCAGGTCGGTATTATGCGCATAGGTGCCTTCGGGCGAGGCGAAGCCCTTTAGGGTGATTGCCTTCACTTCGAGCCCGGGAATCGCTTCGAGCGAGTCGATGCCGGCGCGAATCTTGGCCAACTCGAGCGGATTGTTCATGAAGTCGTCGTAGAGGATTGACTGATCGAGCGGGAAGCAAACGTAAGCGTTGCCCGTCAGCGTAAAGATCTTTTCGGCAGGCGAAGGGTCGGGCTGAACAACTGCTACCGGAGCCGGAAGCGGGGCTTCGTATCGCCCGAGCGGCTCGCTGGCCGAGGCCGTGAGCGTATTACAGCATCCGAAGGTGCGGGCATCGAGAGTAAGGCGGGCACCGTCCATCCACTCGGCGTAGGGCACAAGGGTGCGATAGCGGAGCGTATCGGGCAGGTTGGAGGCGCGATAGTTGATGCGGTTGTCACAGGTGAGCAGGTCGGGGTGGTTGCGTTGGTAGTCGATGTAGCGTTGGCGGCCATAGATGGCCACGGGGCGCAGGCGCGCCGTGTCGGCCTTCCCGACGAGTATCGGCGTGAGCAGCAGGGCTTGGCTCGAGCGAACGGAGGTCGATGAGAAGTCGACCGTGAGTTCGACCACGAGGTCGCTGCCGCTGCGGCTGAACGTGACGTTGCGCACGGGAGTTGCCTCCGCCGAGGCGACCGACAGCGACAAGAGCGTGCCGGCAAGCAAGCCGTGCATTATCGTAGTGAAGCGTTTCATAGTGGAACTGGTTAGTGTGAAGGAGAATCGGCCTTACTTATGGGGAAAGGCGGATTGGGAACGATTAAAACTGATAGATGAGATTGACGGCCGCCTTCGTGGGGCCGAAGTAGTTGTGATGACGGTCCGACTCGATTTTTCGTCCGCAACCGGCACACTCGTAGCGGTCGAAGCGCGAGTAGGCGTAGCCGATGGCCAGCTCGGCCTCCAGGCTCCAGCGGCGGGTGAGCGCCCAAGCATAGCCGTAGCCGATGCCTGCGCCTATCATCCACCCTTGGCAACGGGTGTCGGAGAGAGTGGAGAAGTCGGTTCCGAGGAAACGGATGCCGTTGTCGAGGTTACCAATATTGTATTGCCCGCCAAAGAGATGAGCAGCGAAGAAGTGCCCCATGAAGCGGTCGCAGAGCCAATAGCGAGCTTCGGGCTGAAGGTACCAATGTTTCCAACGGCGGTCGTGCGAGAGGGTCCAGGCATTGAGCTCGGCGGTAACGTCTGCCGTCCATCGGGGCGCTATGCCCCATTCAACGCCCACGTTCGGGCTAAGCGTCGCATCGGCAAGCAGGTTCGTTTTGACGGCGACGCGCTGAGCTTGGGCCCCTATTGTCGCAGAGGCCAGCAGAATGGTAAAGACACCAAAATAATACGTTTTCATAAAGCTTAATCGAGTTGACTAAGTTGAGAGTACAACCAGCTTATGGCGTAAGGGATAGGCAAGGTTGCATAACGGATGTATGACCAATGGTTTTCGTCGTACAAAGGTTGCTTGCGGCTTCGTTCTCACAGTGTCGAGCTTTTCGCCCGGTTTCCGGCGAGTCTTTCACCCGGTATCAATCATCGCCGCCTTGCTCACAAGGGCGGGATTTCAGCGCAAGCAATCATCAAAATGTTTAGCGCGGCGGGGAGCAACATGCTGTTCCCCGATGAATTCAGTTGCAAAAATAGCAGCTTTTACCCCGTTTGTCAAGTAAAATTGGTCTTTTTGAACTAATTTAAACCAACGAAAAGTTTCTTAGAATACTCAGTTTGCGTACAGTGCACTCCGGACGCGATTCGAAAAATTTGCTTGGTTAATAAGATGTTAACAATAGAAAGGTTTGGCGAAGGGGTTTGTATCTTTGTAGGGAGGCCATAATAGGCCGTCACATCGGGGTGGATTGCTTGTCGCAAACTGCTCCAATCCTATCTCGGTGCGCATGAAAACAATCGAAACGCTAACACGCAAGTTATGGTAATCTGGAACCCGTGGCACGGCTGTCGCAAAGTGAGCGAGGGGTGCCGCCATTGCTATATGTACTACCTCGATGCCAAGCGGGGCATCGACACGTCGGTCATCTACCGCACGGCGTCGTTCGACCTGCCCGTGCGTCGCGGGCGCGACGGGCGCTATAAATTGCCGCCCGGCATGAAGCTCTACGTGGGCCTCTCGAGCGACTTCTTTATCGAGGAGGCCGACGAATGGCGCGCGGAGATATGGCGCATGATGCGGCAGCGCTCCGACATCCTTTTCAAGCTGCTCACCAAGCGCGCCTCGCGCATCCGCCAATGCTTGCCCGAGGATTGGGGAGAGGGGTATCCGAACGTCGAGATAGGGATCACCGTCGAAGACCAACGGGCGGCCGACGAGCGGATGCCCATACTCGTGAGCCTTCCGGCCCGACACAAGGCCGTCACCTGCGCCCCGTTTATCGGGCCGGTCGAGATTGAGAAGTATCTGGCGACGGGATGCATCGACTATGTGGCCTGCGGCGGCGAGAACTACGATGGTGCGCGCCCGTGCCGCTATGAGTGGGTCAGCTCGCTGAGTGAGCAATGTCGGCGACAGAGCGTCTCGTTCACCTTCTTCGAGACCGGCACCCGCTTCGAGAAGGATGGCCGTCGCTACCATATCCCCAACAAGACGCTCCAATCGGAACAAGCCCATCGCTCGGGGCTGAGCCACAAGGGGCGCCCCGTAGGCTACCTGCTCTTCAACCCCGAGCCGACGCTCTTCGACCGCCCCGCTTGGGAGCCCCGATTTCGCGCCCGATGCGCCACGTGTGGCAGCCGCCCAATCTGCAACGGATGCTCAGATTGCGGTGCTTGCGACAAGCCGCACGGCAATGCGGAGGAAGCCCGCACGGCCGACGAATAGATGCCTTTAGCCGAAACCGAGGCTTCGATGCTCAGGGCCGAAGATAAGATGCTCAGGGCCGAAGATAAAATAGAAGAGGTGCAAGCCGACTTTTACAGCGGTTGCACCCCGACTACCCTTCACGTATTTCCTACGACGCTCCGGAAAGAATATGTCTTCGTTTAGCTTCTGCATATAGAACACTCGCAAAACGTTTTAAGTTACTTCCGATTGCTTTATAAATGGTTAAAGCACTTGCAATACTTCGCAGTAAATTCCTAACTTTGTTGAGAACGACACGACTCTAATATATCATGCAATTTCGAACCGAACTCACCCTCTCTCCCTCGCCTTGGCAGGTGGGGTACGACGACCGACTTGTGCTTGTCGGATCCTGTTTCAGCGAGCATATCGGCCGCTGGCTGGAGGAGCACTATTTCGACGTCGCGGTGAATCCGTTTGGAGTGCTCTACAACCCCGCCTCTACGGCGCAATGCCTTCGTCAGCTCTCGGCGGGGCGGCGATTCATAGAAGCGGACCTTTTCTTTCACGACGGGCTCTACCGCAGCCTCGACCATCACTCCCGCCTTGCCGCCCCCTCAGCCACCGAGGCCCTACGCCTCATCAACGACGCCGCTGACGCCGGCAGCCGCCAACTCCGACAGGCCACGCGCCTGCTCGTCACGTGGGGCACAGCGTGGGTATACGCGCAGGCGGGCGAACCGGGAAGCGTGGTGGCCAATTGCCACAAGCTGCCCGCCTCACAGTTTGAAAGGCGCCGCCTCACCGTCGGCGAGATTGTAGCAGATTGGAGCGCGTTGCTCACCGAGTTATTACGCGAACAGCCCGAGCTGCGGGTGGTCT
>X1_Eurasian_Beaver__coassemble_133_pt1 | contig 12298 bp, 5 predicted proteins | sample X1_Eurasian_Beaver__metabat2_low_PE_008 | metagenome-assembled genome bin X1_Eurasian_Beaver | reverse complement strand
GTGATAGTCTGCCCCTTGAAGAGGATGTTGGCAGCGGTGGTGTTATTGAGGGTAAACGGCTTATCGAGCTCGACGTGCGCATCGGCCGATGCGGCGCCATACTTGGTGCCACCGTCCCACGTGGTGCTGCTTGTGCGAATCAGGAAGCCCCATGAGGAGGTGTAGTCGAGGTTAAGCTCGTAGATATTATTGCCTTTATCGTAGAATTTGACCGGCTTATTCACGTCGCCATACCAGATATACTTGGCATTCGTGGTGCTTTGGTCGGGGTTGGCAGCATCGGCATAAGTGCTTCGCGTCACGGTGACGGTTGGAGCCGACGATTTGCTCCAGTCGAGTGTAAACTTGAGGAAGCCCGATATCTCTTCCCCTTCGACGCCTGCCTGGAACCATTGTCCGGCGTCGTAGCCGCTCTTTTCGATCATCGCAATCTTGCCTGCTGCGATGTCGGCTTTCGGATCGGTCGAGAAGATGAAGTAGTCGCGGTAAGGGCTGTCGGTCGATGCCGCAGCGGAGGTGAACCATGGGTGGTCTTTGCCGGTATGGTTCATCACATAGTCCAGATAAATCTTGATGCCTTTCGCATTGGCGGCGCTGACGAGGCGATCGAAGTCGCTCATGGTGCCGTAGTCGGAGCGGATGGCGGTGTAGTCGGTGACGTCGTAGCCGTGGTACGACATGGCCGGATGGATTGGGGAGAGCCAGATGGCACGCACGCCAAGCTTGTCGATGTAGTCGAGCTTGTCGATGATGCCCTGGAGGTCGCCGCAACCGTCGCTGCCGGAGTCGGCGAAGGAGTAGATAAGGAGTTGGTAGGTGATGTCGGCCCGCTTAGTCCCGTCCCAAGCATCGGGTGAGGCGGGCAGGAGGGTCCAGTTTGTCGGGAGGTCGGAGCCGCCCGTATTTTCGGTGCCGGAGCCGTTGCCTGAGCCGCCGTTATTAGGGTCAACAGGTTCGTCGCTGCCGCACGAGCTCAGCGAGAGGGCGGCAAGGGCAAGGAGGTAGAGGGATAAGTGGCGTAGTTTCATTGCGGATATTGTGAAAGAGGAATGAGATAGAGAATATGGGGCTGTATCGGGGATTGACACAGCCCCATCGGGGATTGTCAGAATGGGTCGGATGCAACGAAGCAGATGGCCCATTATGGCAATCCCCGTAAAGGTTTATCACTTCGTCAGCGTGCAATAGATATTATTGTTTGCCGTGCGAGTCGTGAAGAGCTTGATGGTGTAAGTGCCGCCTTCGGCAATCTGAAGGTTGGCGCCGTTGGCTTCGAGGTTCGAAGTCGATGCACCGCCGAGATTGATATCCCAACCGTCGTTGGCACGGAACTTCAGTTCGCCTGCCGTAAGGGTCGTGGTGAGGGTCCACGATTCGTCGTCGGCGTTCCAAGTCATAGCCGTGTCGGAGTTCCAACCGTCGGCCGTAGCCGTACCGATGATGCCCCACTTGGTGATTGGCGTAGCGGTGAGCGTGCCGTTCATCACGTCGGCTGCGAGGTAGTAGTAGCCTGCGGCCGAGCAATTGATGTTTGTACCATCGGTGCTTGGAGCGAAGCCGGCCGAGTAGGTGCTGAAGTGCGTGCTGTTGTATTCGCCGTCGGTCCAGTTGCGACCCCAAGTAAACTTGAAGTCGCCGCCGAGCGAGGCAAAGCCGGTGTAGACGCCGTCGAAGTTAGCGGTCTTGAGCGCCGGAGCGGAGGCAGGAGTCCAGACCGGATTCTGATGGCCGCCCGGCATGTAGATATACTCCATCGTCGGGAACGTTGTGCTGCGGAAGCTGACCGTGTACGGATGACGGCTTACGTCGAGCACCACTTTGTATTCGCCCGAAGTCTTGTCGAACTTCAGGTTGTCGCCACTTGTAGCGAGCAGGCCGTTGGCGCCGATAGAGTAGCTCCAGTCGGCATTGACGCGGAATTTGTATTCGTCGTCGGTCGTGAAGGTGCCCGTACCGGTGTAGGTCTGAGCCGCTGCGTCGTAGGTCATCGCAAGGTCGGCGCCCCAGCTGTTGAAGCCGCCAATCATGCCGAGCGATTTCACCTGAACCATTTCGAGCGTATTGAGCTTCTTGTTGAGCGCAATGTGGTAGAAGCCCGACGGCACTTCGATGTTGGCCGAGCTTGTAGTCGTACCGATAGCTACGGCATAGGCGTTGTCGCCCGAGCCGAGGGTGCTGAGCGTCACTTCGCCGCCGAAGTCGCCGCCATCACTCCAGCTACGGTTAGGAGTGAACTTAAACTGGCTGTTGGAGCCGTCGGCAGTCGTCAGGTCGATGAAGCCGGCGTAGAGGCCCTTCTGCGATGAGCTCATAAGGAGCTTAGGAGCGGTGGCCGGATCCCAATTCTGATAGTTGCCCGGCAGGTACATTTCGGCCGGATAGGTGGCAACGTAGGTGGTCACGTTGATTTTCACCGGAGCCGACGGCACGCCGTCAGGGTAGGTTTCGCTGTAAGCAAACACGGTGAGATTGACGTCGGCCGCTTCCGCTTCCGGAGCACCGGCTGCGATAACGAACTCATTGAGTTCATCCACAGTCGTGGTCAGCGAGGTGGCTGTAAGGTCTTTAGCCACCGTCACGGCGGCATTGTCGCCGTAGCTGAGGGTGACGTTGTAGGTGATTGCTTCGTTGTATTTCAGGCGAGCGGCTTCCCACGTGAGGAGCTCGATGGAGCCTGTCGGGTCGTTGACGTCGAGCACGATGGTGCCGTTAGGCGCCGTTGCCACAGGCGATACGGCGTCGCCGTAGGCATAGACCGTCACGAGCTGCTTGGTCGACTCATACGAGCCGTTGGCATCGGTAGCCACGACGTAGAAGCTCAGGTCGAACGTAGAGTTCTTCGGAATGCTCGATACGCTCTGAAGGAGCTTGTAGAGGTCGGTCTTGGCGAGAGTGACAGAAAGGTCGGTCGTCGCACTGCCCACTTGCACGGCTGTGGCATCGCCATACTGCGCGTAGAGCTGGTAGCTGACCGTGCCGGTCATGAAGCGTGCTTTGCTCCAAGCCCAAGTGACCGACTCCGACATCGTGTTTTGCGTCATAAGAATTGAGCCGTTGTTGACCAATTCCGGGGCGGCAGGGTCGGTAGAGAAGGTATCCTCGATATCTTCCTGGCAGCCCGTGGCAGCTGCTGTAAGCGCAGCTGCCATGAACAAATATTTAAAGTACTTAATCATTGCTGTGAAGAGTTTACTGTTTCACAAATTCGAAAACGTAAGGCGTGCGGTTGGCGTGGAGCACACAGATGTAGGTACCGTCGGCCGGAACAGGGATGTTGTCTGATCCGGTAGACAGTTCGTAGCCACCCGGTACGGCCGAGCTCGTAGCGCCCGACATACCCCAGTTGAGACTCCAGGCTTGGTTGGCGCGAATCTTTACGCCGCCGCCGGCGCTGAGCGTCACCGGAGCAGTCTTCCAAGTGGAAGAAACCGGGTCGTAGGTGAAGAACTCGTCGGCACCCCAAGAGTTGAAGTCGCCGATAAGGCCGAGGCAAGTACCGATGGCCTTGTGGTCGATGGTCATCACCGTCGTATTGACCGTAAGCGTGAAGATGTTGCCTTCGGAGAGCGGCACGGAGAGGTTGCTGTCGCTCTGCTCAGGGCAAGTCCACGACGGGGTGAGGTAGTTGTAGCCCCAGTTGGAGTCGGCCCAGTTCTGAGCCACCGTCACCTTGAAGTAGGAGTAAGCGTTGCCTACAGCCGAGCCCATGTTGAGGTCGACCATACAAGAGTAGGTGTTGGTGCCGCCCGACGTTTCCCAGAAGATTGGGGCTGTGCCGATGGTCCAGCCGTTAAACTCGCCGCAGAGGTAGAGATACTTGAGCGCGGCGGCGTAGGTCGATACGCTGAAGGTGTTCGAGCGGTTGGAGCTGATTGGGGCATACTTGTCGGTGCCGGCCATCTTGGCGGTGACGTAGGCGGTCAGAGACACCGTCTCGTTGGCATCGAAGCCGAGGCCGCTGATGACGGTCCCGTTGAGGTCGCCTTTGGTCACGGCAAGCGAGGTGCTTGTCGTGGTGCCGACGAGGGCTGTCTTGTCGCCCGAGGCGAGGTAGACGGAGTAGAGGATCTGCACCGGCTGGCCGAAGTCGGCAGCCGACCAGTGGAACACGACGGTCTCCGAGTTGGAGTTGTCGGCGTTGACGATGACGTCGCCGAGCGAGCCGATGACCGGCGCCGTGAAGGCCGACTCTTCGGAGATCTGAGGCGTGTCGACATCGGTGCTGCAAGCGGTCAGGAGCAAGCCGGCGCTTGCAAACAGCAGGATATGCTTCATGAATTTCATAATTCAAAAGTCTTTACTGATTTGACATGGTGTGGTGATTAATAGCCCGGATTCTGCGAGAGGTTCGGGTTCTCGGCGAGGTCGGTCGTCAAGATCGGATAGATGGTGCGGTAGGAAGGGATGGCCGACTTACCGTTTGGCACACCGTTCTTGTATGGCCAAGGGAACGACATCGAGGTGAAGTAGCCGTAGCGGATGAGGTCGACGCGACGGTGGCCTTCCCACATAAATTCGCGTGCATTCTCTTCGAGGAGGAAGTCGAGGCTGAGCGACGACGGCATATCGACGCCGGCGCGGTCGCGGAGCTGCTTAACGTAGCCCATAGCCGTAGCGTTGGTGGTCTGGCCGCCGTCGAGGCGAGCCTGAGCTTCGGCGTAGATGAGATACATTTCAGCCAAGCGGATTACCGGGAAGTCAGCCGAAGAGAACTTCGTGTAGGCATCGGTTGAGCGGAGCGAACCGTCGGAAGCACGGCTTGAGAACTTCCAGCAGCGCCAGCCGGTGTCGGCCGAGCTCTTGTCCCATTCCTGCGTGTTGCCGTAGTTGGTAAGCATGGCGCGCTTGTCGCTCGTCTCGCGGTTGTAGCCGAAGGCGTCTTTCTTACCCCAGCTGACGTCCTGAAGGTCGAAGTAAGCGACATACTGATCCGGCACGTGGTAGCCGTTCCAGCGTTCGCGCGAAATCATTGAGCCCGTGCTGTAGCCAAGACCTTCGGCAACGGCCTGCGCGGCATCGTCGCCCATTGAGCCGGAGACGAGGTGGGTCGTACCGCCCCAAGTCTGCGTATGTTCGGCATCGTAAGCGATGGCGAAGACAAACTCTTTGCGGGCGTTGGCGTTCTCGCTGTTGTCTTGCATGAAGAGCTGCTGGTAATTAGGGCAAAGCGAGTAGGCACCCATGCTGATGACAGCCTGAGCGGCGTCGCGAGCTTCGGTCCAGCGGGCTGTGCCGGTATAGACTTCGGAGTTGAGATAGAGGCGGGCAAGGAGCGCCTGTGCCAAGCCTTTCGATACGCGCGGATAGACGGCGGCCGAGGCATCGGCGAGGTTGTCGTCGGCCACGAGCTCCTTCAGTTCGCTTTCAATCCATTCGCAGAGTGCCTTGCGGCCGAGCTGCTTCGGAAGGTCGCCGCCAATGTTTTCTTCGGTGGCAAACGGCGGATTGCCGTAGAGGTCCATCAGCATAAAGTAGGCATAAGCACGGAGCAAGCGAGCTTCCGAACGGAGCTTTTCAACCCCTTCGATTGATGAGCCGGCGCTCTGCTTGAGGAACTCGTTGGCGCGCGTCACGGTCACCATGCCGCGTGTATAGACGGCGATAGTGGCGGCGTTAGGCGTAGAGGTCCACGTAGCGTTCTGCGTGTCGGTAATGTAGCTGTCGCCCCAAACGCACTTCAGCGCGTCGGCCGACATTTCGTTGAGCACCACAAACTGACGCATCAGGTCGCTCTGGCCGGCGTCGTCGACCGAAATGTCGGACGAGCCCGGGTCGTTCTGGCTCACCAGTGAGAAGGAGCCATAGATGTAGGCCAAGCCTTTTTCGAAGCCCTCGTAGGTGCTGTAGGCCTGCTGGGCCGATTTATCGGTTTCGTTGAGTGGCTGGGTGTCGAGGTCACCAAGGCAGGAGCTCAGTGAGAAGAGACTCGCTGCGATAGCCATTCCGTAGATATATTTTTTCATGTGGCGTTGACTGTTAGAAATTGATGTTTAAACGAAGCGTATAGAGGCGCGGACGCGGGATGAGATTGTCATCGACACCGTCGGTTGAGGTGATTTCAGGGTCGAGACCGCTATACTTGGTGATGACGAACACGTTCTGAACCGATGCCGAGAGGCGGATGCGGCCTTTCCAGTGTGCAAACTTGTCGAACGTATAGCCGAGGTTGATGTCGTCCATACGGAAGAACGAAGCGTTTTCGAGGAACATATCCGAGAACTGCTGGTATTCCGACATGGCTTCGGTCCAACCTGTCTTGAGGCAGTAGGTCGAGAAGTTGGTGATGTAGCCCTTGGTATGGTCGTCGCTGTAGGATGTGGCGTTGCCTTTTGCTACCTTGTTGAGCGCATAGCCGCCGAAGGAAGCGTGGGCGTTGAAGCCGAAGTCCCACTTCTTCCAAGTGAGTTGGCCGCCGATACCGCCGAAGAACTTAGGCAGGATGCTCTTGCCGGTCACGTAGCGGTCATCTTCGGTGATGACGCCGTCGCCGTTGCGGTCGACGAGCACGTTTTCGATAGCCTTACCGTCGGCGTCGTACGCCTGCTGGAAGAGGTAGTAAGTATAAGGCGTGTAGCCTACGCGATAGAGCGAGGTGTAGCCGCCGATGCTGCTCATACCCGAGCCCACCTGTACGCCGAGGTAGTCTTCGCTGGCGTTGTTCGAGAGCTTGGTGATCTTCGTGCGCTGCCACGTGCCGTTGAGGTTGAAGGTGAGGCGAAGGTCTTTCTTTTCGATGGCCACGAGGTTGAGGTTGAACTCAAGACCCTTGTTCTCCATATCGCCCACGTTGGCGATTACTTTATTCGAGAAGTTGGAGCCCATCGGAGTGTTGATATCGTTCAAGAGGTCGTAAGTCTTGCGCAAGTAAGCATCGACCGAACCGCTGATGCGACCGTTGTAGAGGCCGAAGTCGAGACCGACGTTGTAGGTATCGGTAGTTTCCCACTTGATGTTTTCGTTGTAAGCGTTTGGAGCGAGCGTGTAGATATAGCCATTGCCCCAAGGAATCATCGTTGTCAGAGCCGACGACTCGGTATACTTGGCCAAGTAAGCATAGCAACGGTCCATACCGATATCCTGCTGACCTGTCTTACCCCAGCTGAGGCGGAGCTTGAGGTTGGAGAGGTAGTTGCGCGGGCCTTCCATGAAGTTTTCTTCCATCATGTTCCATGCAAAGGCGGCTGCCGGGAACAGACCCCAACGGTTGTCTTTGCTGAAGCGTGAAGAGGCGTCGTCGCGGAGCGAGACGGTGAAGAGGTACTTCGAGTTAATCGAATAGTTGATACGTCCGAAGAATGAGAGCAGGTAGTACTCGCGACGGTCTACCGGCGAAGTGAGGTACACTTCGTCGCGGTCATTGTTGTAATACTGTGTGCTCTTGTAGCGCACGTAGTTGTGCTGCCAAGAGTAGCCGGCCATAGCGTCGAGGTGCTGCGTGTTGTTGGCGAAGTCCTTGTTGTAGTTGGCATAGAACTCGAGGAGCGTATTGGCGTTGTAGTTGTTGTAGTCGTTCAGATAGTCTTCGTTGCCGTTGCGCATAGAGAGAATCGAACCAAGCTCGTTGTAGGTCTTACCCGTCGTTTCCGACACGTCGTAGCCCAAGTTGAGGTTCAGGCGGAGGTCTTCGAGGCCGTGAATCTTATAGTCGAACTGGGCGTTACCCATTGAGCGCTTCGACTCGTTTTTGTTGTACGGGTCGTACATCTGCGAAAGCGGGTTGATGTTGGCCATGGTGTTGGCCGTGCCGTCGCTTGAAAGCCAGTTGAAGTAACCGTTGCAACGGTTGTCGCCGTCGGCAAAGTAAGGGTCAACTGTCGGCGAGAAGCCGATAGCGCTGCCGATGGCTCCGGAAGCCGGATAGTTGGCTTTGTTGTAGATACCCTTGGCGTTGAGGTTGAGCGAGAGATGGTCGTTGAACATCTTCGGCGTGAGGCTGAGCGATACGTTGGCACGCTTGTTATCACCCACCTTGAGGGTAGCTTCGTCGTAAGTAAAGCCGCCGCTTACGCGATACGGAAGTTTGCCGCCGAGCGTGTTGCCGTAGATGCTGAGGTTCTGGTCGGTAGAGAACGCTGTGCGGTAGATAAGGTCTTGCCAGTCGGTGTTGGCCGTACCCATGAGTTTTTCGATGTTTTCGAGGCGAGTCGTCCCGGCGTAGGCTTCACGTACATAGGCGCGATACTGGTCGCCCGTCATGACGTCGAGCGTCGAAGTGTTCTGCTTCAAGCTGTAGCTTGAGCCGTAGCTTACCTGGATGCTGTTGCCCGAGCCCTTCTTGGTGGTGATGATGATCACACCGTTGGAAGCGCGGCTACCGTAGATTGCCGTAGCCGAGGCGTCCTTAAGGACGGTGTACGACTCGATGTCGTTCGGGTTGACCGAAGCGAGCGGATTGGCCATACCGGCACCACCTTCAGGTGTCACCGGCACACCGTCGATAACGATGAGCGGGTCGTTGTTGGCATAGAGCGAGGCTGCACCACGGATACGAATCGTAGCGCCCCCTGTCGGGTCGCCCGAAGCCGGCGTCACGAGCAAGCCCGGCACCTTACCCTGAAGCATCTGGTCGGGCGACATGACGGCGCCGCGATTGATGTCTTCTGCCTTGATAGCAGTGACCGAACCGGTCATGTCGTTTTTCTTCACCGTACCGTAGCCGATTACTACGACGTCTTCGAGCGTCTGAGCGTCTTCGGCGAGTACGAACTTCATACTCTTTTCAGCCGGTTTCTCCTGCGAGAGATAGCCGATGAACGACACGGAGATCACCTGTCCCTTCTGGGCGTTGAGCTGGAAGATCCCGTCATAGTCGGTGACAGTACCGTTGGTTGTGCCTTTTACGATGACATTCGCACCGATGACAGGCTCTCCGGATGTGTCAACCACCAATCCCCTGACGCTGATTTGCTGAGCAAATACGCCTACGGATACGATTAAGCCCACTATCATAAGCAGGGCTTTGAGCGCAAAACATCTTTTCATGTCTTACTGATTAAAGTTAATGAATGGATTTGATTGTTTTCTCGTTTATTGTTTTGATTGAAGGTTCTTGAGTCCTTTTGCATCCGCTTTGTCGGCCACGGGGCGAATGCTGATGGCATAGCCGCCGCCCGGAGCCGCCTTCACCCGAAGCTTGCTCTTGGAGCTTACCAAGCCCTTTGAGATGACGTAGGCTTGCGGATTGTCGCGCCAATGAGCGTCTTTGGCATCGGCATAGAGCGTGGCCACATACTGCCGGCCCGGCTCGAGAAAGTCGAAGCTGAGCTGCGAGGTGTGTCCGTCGTCGCCGACCGTACAGCCTACAAACCAGTCGTCAGTCCCCTTGGCCCGACGCGCTATCGTGACGTACTCGCCCGGCTCTGCTTCGAGGTAGCGACTCTCGTCCCAATCGATGGCCACATCCTTGATAAACTGGAAGGCATCCGGGAAGCGCATATAGTTCTCCGGAATGTCGGCAGCCATCTGAAGCGGGCTGTAGAGGGTCACGTAGAGAGCCAGCTGGCGGGCCAACGTGGTGCGGGCGTGCGAGTCGTTGTCGGCGCTCATCTTGCTGATGTCCGGTTCGAAGATGCCCGGCGTATAGTCCATTGGCCCGCCGATAAGGCGGGTAAACGGCAAGACGGTGGTATGGTTGACGGTGTTGCCGCCAAAGGCTTCATACTCGGTGCCGCGGGCCGACTCGTTGCCAATCATATTGGGCCATGTGCGGCAAAGACCCGTCGGGCGCACCGCTTCGTGGGCGTTGACCATCAGATGGTAGTCGGCCGCCTTGCGCACGGCATAGTTGTAATGGTTGTTCATCCACTGACCGTAGTGATGCTCGCCGCGCGGAATGATGTTGCCCACATAGCCGCTCTTGACCGAGTTGTAGCCGTTGTCGACCATAAATTGGTAGGCGCGGTCCATGTGGCGCTCATAGTTGCGGGCCGAAGAGGAGGTCTCGTGGTGCATCATCAGGCGCACCCCTTTCGAGGCAGCGTAGGCGTTGAGCTCCTTGACGTCGAAGTCGGGGTATGGAGTCACGAAGTCGAAGACATAGTCTTTGCTTTTGCCAAACCAGTCTTCCCAACCCTGATTCCACCCCTCTACGAGCACTTGGTCGAAGCCGTGCTCGGCAGCGAAGTCGATGTAGCGCTTGACGTTGGCCGTGTTGGCCGAGTGGCGACCGTTCGGATGAGCGTTGACGTAGTCGGTCTCGCCGAGCTTCACGCTCGCGAAGTCGCTGGTGTAGGCCCACGAGCCGCGACCGGTAATTATATCCCACCAGACGCCGATGTATTTGACTGGCTTGATCCACGACGTATCTTCAATACGGCAAGGCTCGTTGAGGTTGAGCGTGATGCGCGAAGCGAGGATGTCGCGGGCATCGTCGCTGACGATGACGGTGCGCCACGGCGTCTGGCACGGCGTCTGCATATAGGCTTTATTGCCTTGAGCGTCAGGGGTCAGCCAGCTTTCGAAGACGAGGTTCTCGTCGTCGAGATTGAGGTGCATACACGAATAGTCGAGCAGGGCCGCTTCATGCAGGTTGATGTAGAGGCCGTCGGCCGACTTCATCATCAACGCCGTCTGCACGCCGGTCGGCGAGAAAGGAGTCTGCGAGGAGTTGGGCGTTATGGCCTCCTTCATATGGCTGCGAATCTGCGTCAGCGGACAGCGTACGTAGGCGTACTCCTGCGTGTCGTAGTCGCCCGGAATCCAGAGGGCCGTATGGTCGCCCGCCATGGCGAATTGCGTATGTTCCTCTTTGACGACGAAATAGTTGAGTTGTTTCTGTTGGGGAAACTCGTAGCGGAATCCGAGGCCGTCGTCGAAGAGGCGGAATCGCAGGAGCATGGTGCGGTCGAGCTGCGGCTGGCGGAGCGTCACCGTCATTTCGTTGTAATGATTGCGAATGGAGCTCTCTTCGCCCCAGACGGGGTGCCATGTCTCGTCGAACGTGTCGGTCGCGACACCTGCAATCTCGAAGCCGCTCCAGAGGTTGGCTTTGTCGTCGAGCAAGGCCTTGTCGGCGCGTTCGGTCCACGAGAAGTCGGTCTTGGCATCTTCGCTTTCGCGTTTGAGCTCGAGTCCGAGCTTACTCGGCAGGATCACCGGCTTCTGCTTGTAGGAAAGCTCGTAGACGGGGGTCCCTGCTCCATCGACATCGAAAGTCAGCGTCAGCTGGCCGTCGGGCGACAAGAGCTTCTGCTGCGCGTCGGCCGCAAGGGGCGGCAGGCCGAGCAGGAGAAGAAGGGTTAATTTGGCGATTTTCATTGTATGATGTTTTTAGAGTTGTCAGTTTGGCAGAGGTCTCGGAAGTCACTCGGAGTTCTCGGAGTTCTCGGAGCTCCCAGAGTTCTCAGAGTTCTTGGAGCTCTCGGAGTTCTCGGAAGTCTCAGAGCTCTCAGAGTTCTCGGAGTTCTCAGAGTTCTCAGAGCTTTGGCGATATTTCCAAGATATAAGTCTGTCGCGGAGCCAGCGTCAGCGTTTCGCCCAATTCGACGACGGCATCGCTCACTACGTCGTGCGCCGTCGGGGCCGTAAGCACCTCGGCATACGGAGCGAGCGGGAGCGTCTGCGTCTCGTCGGAGCCGTTCATCACGACGACCACGGCCTTATTGCCCAAGCGGCGTTCGTAGACGTACGAGCCGTGCGACGGGGCGAAGTGCTTAAGCGAACCCTTGGCAATCACCTCGTTGCCGCGGCGCCACTGCAAGAGTCGGCGGGCGTAGTCGAACGCCTCGTTCTGCTGTGCGGTGCGCCCTTCGGCGCTAAAGCAGTTGGCGGCATCGCCCTGCCATCCGCCCGGGAAGTCGCGGCGCAGGAGGCCGTCGCCCTCACTCTTGTCGGCCGCCATCAGAATCTCGGTGCCGTAGTAGAGCTGCGGGATGCCGCGCGTGGTGAGCAGGTAGGCCAGGGCCTGACGATAGCGGTTGAGGTTCGAGGCGCGGTCGACGTTGTTGGCAAAGCGCGACGTGTCGTGATTATCGAGGAAGACGAGCAGATGCATCGGGTCGGCATAGACAAGGTCTTGCGTAATCAGGTCGTAAAGGTTGTAGAGGCCTCCCTCCCACTCGCCTGTCGGCTCGTCGAAGCAGCGGTTGAGGGTGTACATGAGCGGGAAGTCCATCACGGTCGGGAGGTTGGAGTTGCGCGGAGCGGCGAGGCGGCTGTCTTTCTGCCAGAAGGAGACGAGGACATTGTTGTTGAGCCACGTCTCGCCCACGATATTAAAGTCGGGATACTCGTCGCAGACCTCTTTGCACCACTGCGCCATCATGTCGAAGTCGGCATACGGATGGGTGTCTTGGCGAAT
>X1_Eurasian_Beaver__coassemble_127_pt1 | contig 12779 bp, 5 predicted proteins | sample X1_Eurasian_Beaver__metabat2_low_PE_008 | metagenome-assembled genome bin X1_Eurasian_Beaver | reverse complement strand
GGCTTTGATGACGCCGTTGCTGACAGTCGGGTCGCCAACGATACGCACGTTGAGGAACGGCTGAACTTTAAACTGCACCTTCGTAGTCCCCTTGATTTTGGTCGTAATCGATTCGTCGGCCAGCTGGTAGCCGTCGGTCGTCTCGCGTACGAGCGGAATAAAAGGACCGTCGATACGGATGTAGTAGTCACCTTTGAAGATTTTGGTATTCTGAAAGGTGCCGTCGCGCATCGCGTAGAAGTCGGGGTTTGGCTGCACGTTGTCGCCGTAGCTGAGCTCGGTGAGGCGTACGCGGATCCCTTCGCTACCCTGGTCGGTGAGGACGCGCTCGCCGGTGGCCTCGTCGACCACTTCGCCCCAAAGCGTCTCGGCAGGCTCGTCGTAGTTATCGATTTGGAAAATCTCGCATGATGAGCAAAGCGCCATGGCTGCCATCAATCCGAAAAGTTTTATCTGTTTCATTGTTGTAGCGTTTTAATCTTATCGATTCGGCTGTTGATCAATATACTTGCTCTTGCTCACTTCGCCCGATGGAATCTCGAAATAGTAGTCGACTACGGTGTAGCTGAACTGCTTGTCGCTCACCCACTGGTAGTGGACGTCGAAGAAGTATTTGCCCTCTTGCGATGAGTAGAACGGATAGATGCCGCGGAAGCGGTAGTTGGCGTTATTGCTGTAGACCTCTTTCGGACGAACCTCGCCCCAGAAAAGGTCGCGGTTCTCGTAGTGATTCACACGCCAGCGACGCAAGTCCCATTTGGTGATTTGCTCGAAAGCGAGCTCTTTGCGACGCTCGCGACGCACGATGTTGCGGCTGTCGTCGTCGCTCACGAGCGCTTTGGTCAGGAGCGATGCACCGGCGCGCAGGCGGATGCCGTTGATGGCTTGCGTGGCTACGTCGAGCATATCAGAGCCGTCGGGCGATACGCCGCCGAGGCTGCTCAGTTCGATTGCCGCTTCGGCTGCATTGAGAAGCACTTCGGCATAGCGCATGAGGATGAAGTGCTGCTCGCTGTTGGCTTCTTTGGCCACAAACGACGGGTCGCTGTTGAGCCACTTACGCACGTAGAGCCCCGTCAGTGTGGCTTCGCCGTTGTTGTAGAACGGGCCGTTGGCGCCTGCCGCCGTCATCGTCGAGCCGTCGGGCAGGGTGACGATTTCTTGGCTGTTGCCCTCGCGCGAGCTGAGGTAGAGCGTCTTCGGCTTGTTGTTGTAGATGTCGAGGTGCTGGTAGAACTTCGTGGCCGTATTGTAAGAATAGTCGGTGAAGAACGGTTTGATTGGCGCCTCGCCGGTGTAGACACCGCCGCGGATCTCAATCTCCTGGCCTTTAAACTTGTCGCCCGGGAAGATGACGTAGGCACGAAGGCGCGGCTCGGCATTGGCGTAGAAGTCCATCGGATTGTCGAAGAGGAGGTATTCGCCCTCGGCATTCGAGTTGCCTGTAGTCACCTTGAGGGTACCGTCAGGGTAGCGCTCGAAGCCTTCGAAGAGCTCGACGAAGTCGGCCGTCGGACACATACCGGCGCTCAGCGGCGAGCGGAAGATGAACGGCGCGTTGTAGGCATCGAAGGCGTGGCAAGCGGTCGGGTACGAGTATTCTTTGACGTAGATGTTTTCCGGGCTGTCGGCGTCGGAGTACATACCACACATATTTTCATACTGCGCTTCTTTGTCGCCGGCGGCCCATTTCTTCGTGTAGAGCGAGTAGCGGCCGGAGTTGATCACTTCCATCGCGGCTTTATACGATTCCGAGAAGTAGCGCTGTGCTGCCGAGCGCCACGAGCCTTCGTCGAAGCCGATGACGCGCGTGCCGGTCTTGAGGCCGGTGCCGGTCAGGCGGCCGCTGACGGTCTCGTTGTATTTGGCCACACAGCCGGCGTAGAGCATCGCCTGCGACTTGTAGGCGAGCGCCACGTAGCGGTTCGAGTAGCCCGACTTGGGGCTGGTCTCGTTCAGGAGCGAGGTAGCCATATCGTAGTCGGCAAGAATCTGGTTCCAGGTCTCCTCTTCCGAAGCGCGTGGCACTTCGAGCTCATCGCTCGTGGCCGGATAGTCGATCACCTTAGTCACCAGCGGCACACCGCCGAAGCGGCGTGCCATGGCGTAGAACACGGTGGCGCGAACGTAGTAGGCCTCGCCGAGGTAGTGGTCGTAGGCCGACTGGGTGTAAGCACTGGCGTAGTGCGGCAGGTTCTCGATAAGGAAGTTGGCGTTGCGCAGCAGGGTGAAAGCTTGGCTCCAATAGGTAGTGCTCTCTGATGTGAACGCTACGCAGATACCGTCGCGGTCGAGCGCTTCGCCCGTTCCCTCGATGCCAAACGAGTTGAGCCAACCGTTGTAGCTAAGGCCGAATTGGGCGGTGTATTTGAAGTCTTCAAACGGCATGCTGCTATACAGCGAAGCCATATAGATGTCCATCCCCGACTCGCTGGAGAGCAAGTCGTCGGCCGTGATGATATTCTTCGGCGCAACGTCGAGGTCGACACACGAGCTGAAGAGGCTCGCTCCGAGTAATGCTGTGAGAATATATTTCTTCATATTCAATGAATGCTTTGGTGCGTATTAAAAGTTGAGTGACAAGCCCAACGTATAGGTACGGTTGAGCGGGTACATACGACCGAGTTCGTCGTCCGGATGTTCCGGGTCTACAAACTTCACCTTCGTAAACGTCAGCAGGTTGTATGCGTTGGCGTAGACGCGAAGGTTGGCGCCGCGGAGCAGCTTGGCAGGGAGCGTGTAGCCCAACTCTACGCTCTTGAGGCGGAGGTAGTTGGTGCTGACGCGGTTAAACGATGAGTTGCTCATCGGATAGCGACCCGTGTAGGCGTAGTAGCCCGACACCCATTCGGTAGCCGGATCGTATGGATCGGCATACGGGTCGACAGGATGCCAGCGGTCGGTGTACTGCTCGAGGATACCGCCACCGTTGACGTCGCCCCAGATTGAGTAGAGCGGCTCTTTATACTCCATCGAACCCAGCGCCGAACCCTGAAGGAGGATGGCAAGGTCGAAGCCTTTGTACTGACCGGCGATATTCAAGCTGAAGTTCATCCAAGGGGTCTGGTCGAAGGCAAACGGGTGTTCGTCGAGCGAATTGATTTCACCGTCGCCGTTCCAGTCGACATACTTGTAGTCGCCCGGCAGGAGGTCTTTCTCTTTATACTGCTTGTAAGTCCAGATATCCTTCCAGCTGGTGTAGCGACCGGCACTTTCGTAGCCGAACTGTACGCCCTGATAGCGGTTCGTCAGGTTGTCGTTGCGCCAGCGGTCGTACGAGTTGCCCCACGGACCTTTCTCCGAAGCGGTCAGATACTTTTGGCGCGTGATAGTAGCGATACCCTTCAGGCTATACGTAAAGTCGCCGATGCGGTTGCGATGGTTGAGCTCGAGGTCGAGACCGATTTGGCGGTCGCTGTCGAGGTTTTCGCGCGGAGCGGTCGAACCGACCACCGTCGGGAGGTCGCCCGAGTTGCGGGCAAACAAACCGGTGCGATAGCGGTTGAAGTAGTCGAACGAGACGCCGAGCAAGCCACCCCATCCTTCAAAGTCGAAACCGACGTCGAAAGTCTTCGATTTATACCACGTGATGCTCGTGTTTGCCAAAGCCAGCGGACTGGCTCCGTAGATAAATTCGCCGCCGAGAATGTAGCCCGGCACGTAGCCGTCGTAGTAGCCGTTCTCGCTGTTGCTACCCGTTGCCGGATAGGTGTAGCCATCGGCCCAGTCGTATTCGAGGCTACCGTCGTCGCCAAGCACCCCGTAGCTGGCACGAAGCTTGAGCTGGTCGACGAAGTCGAGGCCCGCTTCACGGAAGAAAGCTTCTTCGCTGATGCGCCAACCGGCAGAAACCGACGGGAAGAAGCCCCAGCGGTGGCCGGCGGCAAACTTGCTCGAACCGTCGTAGCGGAACTGTGCTTCGAGCAGGTAGCGGTTGTCGTAAGCATAGTTGACGCGACCGATGAGCGCCTCGTTGGCAATCTCATAGATGTCGCTGCTACTGCTGCTCATCGCACCCACCTGGCCGTCGACAACACCCACCATCAGGTAAGGAATCGAGAAGGCCAAATTACGCGAGGCATAGAAGTTGTCACCCTGACGCTTCTGCGCTTCCCAACCGATGAGGGCGCCGACGTTGTGCTTGTCGGCGAAGGTGTTATTGTAGTTGATGGTAAATTGGCCCAAGAGCTGCTGCTTGTCGTAGAACTCGCGGCGCAGTGAGCTCGGCGAGCTATTGTTGAAAAGCTTCTTATTATAAGTCCCGGTATTCTCATCATAAGCGTACTGGTAGTATTCGCGCTGATAAATCGTATTGTTGTCCATACGATAGTCATAGCTTACCATCGCCTTGGCAACGAGACCTTTGAGCACCGGCGTATATTCGCCGAAATCGACGTTGAGCGTGGCCGACGATTCGAAATACTTCTGCTGATAGCGGCGGTAGCCGGAGACGTCGGAGGTCATCATAGCGATGGTGTTCTGCTCGAGGTCAAGACCGTCGTAGTTAAGCATCGTATTCTCAGGGTCGGCGTAAGCCGGATAGAGCACCCCTTGTTTCCAGTAGTTGCGGATAATGTCGACCGAGCTGTAGTATGGCGTATTGCGGTCGTCGGCGATGCCACTGATGTTGACGTCGGCACGGAGCCCTTTGGCAATCTTCGTCGAGATGTTCGAGCGGAGATTGTATTTGTTGTAGTTCAAGTCGCCCGAGCGGAAGATACCCTCCTGGAAGAAGTAGCCGAAGCTCAGGTAGTAGCGAGTGCGGTCGTTGCCGCCCGAGATGCTGAGGTCGTGCTGCGTCTGCGGCGCGAAACTTGAGAAGAGCAGGTCGTTCCAGTCGGTGGTGCGACGCGTACCGTTGGCGTAGGCTGCGAAGTCGGCTTCGCTGTAGATAATCGAACCGCCGTTGATGTTGTTCATCGACTTCTCATTGGTGATGGTCATGGCATCGTAGGCGCTGGCCAACGTTGGCATGGCCGACGGCTGCTGGAACGTGAAGGAGCCGCTGTAGGCCACTTCAGTCTTGCCGACCGCACCCTGCTTGGTGGTCACGAGAAGAACCCCGTTGGCTGCTCGCACACCGTAGATGGCAGCAGAGGCATCTTTCAAGACCGAGATATCTTCGATGTCGTTGGCGTTAATGCGCTGAAACTCCTCAACGGTGCGAGGAATACCGTCAATAACGACGAGCGGCGAGCCCATCCCGCGGATATCGAAACTGTTGCTATAGGTGCCCGGCTCCGAGCTCTTCTGCCAAACGCGCACGCCGGGGATACGGCCGGTGAGCATGTTCTGCGGGTTTTCGCTCTTCGTCTGGATCACTTCCGAGCCTTTCACGCCCGACACGGCGCCTGTCAGGGAGCCGCGGCGCTGCACGCCGTAGCCCACGACAACTACTTCGTCGAGAAGCTTGTCGTTGTCGCGCATGACGACGTCAATCGTCTTGCGGTTGCCCACTTTCTCTTCGTGAGTCGTGAGGCCCACATACGAGAAGACAAGCGTAGCGCCCGAAGGCACTTTGATGGAGTAACGGCCGTCGATGTCGGTGATTACGCCGGTCGTCGTATTCTTGACCGTGACCGAGGCACCGATCACGGGTTCGTTGGTTTGGTCGATCACTGTCCCGCTGACAACGTGCTCCTGAGCAAGAGCCGTGGCCGGCAGAAAGCTGCACAGCATGACCAGCAGGAGGCCCAGAGCCACCCGCGTCAAATTAGTTAAATCTCTCATTCCGGTTTTATTTTAAGATTATACAGATTCAATCTTTGACTGAGACGTGTCGGCTTAATTGCCCGCCTGATAGCCGGCCAGCACCGCATACTCCGTAGCGAAGGCAAAGGCCGTAAGCGCTTCGACACTGTTGCTATCCTGCGTAGTGCTCCATCCGAGCAAGAGGTAGGTCGGGAGTGCATGCTCGTAGAGGTAGTTCGTATAGGCGTAGTCGAGGTTATCCTGGAACGCCTTGACGCATGCTTCGGCCTCCGTGCAAGCTTCGGTGGCAGCCACGTAGCCGCGCATCAGCACGCAGTCGAACCAAAGGCCATACTCGTTCGTACGGTCGATGTCGCTCATCGCATAGTAGCCCGGCTTGTAGGCACCGAGCGTTGCAAACTTCGCAAAGCTGCTTTCGGTGAGGAATCGCAGGTCGGTGAGGTATTCGCTCTGATTGGTGGCGCGGAGCAGGTCGGCAGCACCCGAGAGCATCGTACCGCTGTTGTACGAATAAGCCTGCCCTTCGACGGTTGTCAGGTTCGTGTGCTTGCGGTAGGTCTGACCGTTGACCGTCTCGTAGGCCACTTGGCAATAGTTGCCGCAACCGCCCTGCATATCGGCATAGACGCCGGTCGCCGTGTCGAGCAATGTGCTCTTCTGCCAGTTGTAGACCATCTGCGCCATCATCAGGTAGAAGTCAGACTTCAGAGCCGTAGCTTCGCCGCGGCTGTTGTCGGGCGCAATGTAGCGGAACGTGCCTTGGTCGCTCTTGCCTTTATAGATTTCGTGGAGCCACACGAGCGGGCTGACGATTGGGCCGTTGCTGCAGGCGTGCTTCGTCGTATAGCCCGGGCCCCAGGTAATGCCTCCGTTCTGGTTGCCGTCGGCATCGAGCGTGCAGTCCCAGCCGTCGAGCACGTAGGCGGTCAGGTATTCGGCCTGCTCGAGGTAAGAGTTGTTGCCGGTTGCTTCGTAAGAATGGAGCAGTTCGCGCACGAGCCACATCTGGTCGTCGTAGACGTTGTTGATGCCGCTCACCTCGGCCTTGCCTTTCGATGAGGCACGATTGACGCCGTAGACGGTCCACTCGGCCGTCTGCGTATAAGAGGTCAGCGTGTAGGTACCTTTATAATAGTCGGCCAAATCGTAGAGCTCGGCGAGCTTCTGCGCATAGCGGTCGAAGTGAGCGTCGTAGAGCGCGGTGAGGCCTTGTGCTTTCTGCTCTTTGAGACCGTTGAGAATAGCGTTGACCGCTTCAATCGATGAGGTGTACATCCAGATGCTTGCCACCTCTGTCGAGCACTTGCCGGTGTACGGATTATACGTGCGGGCCATGGTAAGGCCGTCGTTGCTGAAGTAGTTGGCGAGTGCCTGATCGGTGAGTTCGATGGCGCGGGCCATGTTTTGCTCGCTCAGCGTGGTCGTCACGGTCGTTTCAGGCGATTCGGGGCCATCGTTGTTGCTGCTGCAAGCCGTGTTGACCGGCATAAACAGGAGCGAGAGGCCGCTTGCGTAGGTGATGAGTGTTTTCTTCATTGAAGTAGTGGAAAACCTGCGGCAGTGCCCGAAGGCATGCCGCAGGGTGTGAATGTGTCTGGTTGTCTGAAAGAATCTCTCGGACTTAGCCGACTCTTATTCGAGCACGATAGAGTGGATCGAAAGCTTGTTTTCGTCGCCGTTCTCTTCGCCTTTGAAGACGCCGAGCGTCACCAAGACGTTCTGGCCGTTGAAGGCCGAGAGGTCGAACTCGAAGCGTGCGTAGTCGTCAGGATTGCCGGCGCCGCCATCTTCGTGCATGAACTTGATACAGCCGTCGGCCGCATTCTCCCACGTGTTGGCTTTCACCTTGGCAGGAGCCATGTGCGTCACGATGCCGTCTTCGGTGATAGCCGTGAGCTTGAAGAAGGTCGCGTTGCTGCTGCTGAAGTTGCGGGCGCGGAGCGTCAGGTAGTTGCTGCCGGCGCTGATGGCAAACTTGGTGTAGAAGTAAGCCTCCGGTACGCGGGTGCTGACGTTCGAGCCGCCGCGGGTCTTGATAATGAAGCCTTCCGACGGGAATACCTCAGGGTCTTTGTTGACCGGTACGAACGACCATTCGTGGCCAATGTGCGCCACGGTGCGCCAAGAGCGGTAAGCGTCGCAATAGTTGTCGCGGTCGCCGCTGATTGGGCTGATGCCGGTAAACGAGCTCTTCGTGTGCGGCATTGTCGAACGAATCATCTCGTTCGTAAGGTGCCAGCCTTCGAGCTCTTCGTTGATTTCGCCCGGGAGCCATGCCCACAGGTAAGGAAGCTCTTGCTTGGTAAAGGCGATACGGCGGATAACGAACTGCTTCCAGTAGTCGCCCGTCTGCATACGGAACGTACCGATAGCCACGATGACTTCCTTGCCGATGTAGTCGCGCAGGTCGAAGACGAACTGGCGATAGTCTTCGGAGTTGAGCGTCTTCATACCGCCGATGAGCTGCGGCTTGAGGTTGTCAGCCGAGAGGTCGATTACCTGCACGCCGAAGTAGGCAGGATCGGTGTCCGAGGTGCTGTGCGTACGCGATTCGAGGGTCATGTAGCAGTTGTCGGCCGTGATAAGCTTGCTGCCGAAGACGAATGAGTCGAACATCTCCTGATCGACAGGGTTATTCTTCTGGTCGTCGCTGGTGTTGCGGATACGCAGCGTAGTCCCTTCGTTCTGCTCTTCCCACTCGCCGCGGAAGTCGAGCGTACAGAGGTAGTCGCAAGCCCAGTCCCAATGCGGATATTCTTCGGCATTGCGGCCGCCGCGATACTCATTATAATACCATTTATCGGCCTCCATGAGGTCGTACTTCGTCAGGCCGCGGAGCACCTCTTCGCCACCCATACGGATATCAACTTCAGCCACGCCGGCTACGAAGTCGTTAAGCGTAAGTTGCTTGGTGATGCTGGTGAAGCCCGATTTGGAGAACGTCAGCGTGTAAGAGCCAAGCACGAGGTTGGCAAACTCGAAGCGGCCGTCGGCGCCCGTCACCATGCTCTGGCTTGTGCCGAGGCTTACGGTGACACCCTCCATAGCCGCACCGTTGTTGCCGGCATCGCCTACGAAACCGGTAATGCGGGCGTTGGCAAACACCATCTCAACGGCAAGCGTGGCGTGCGACGTAGCGTCGTATTTGCCGGCAGTCACCGTGACGCTCGTCGTCTGGTAGCCGTCTTTTGCAAAGGTGACGATGCGCGATTCCATCGGCACATCCTTCAGCGTGAAGGCACCCGAGGCGTCGGTTGTCGCACTGATTTCGCTCTTTTCGACGATGACGCCCACCCCTTCGATAGGAGTCTGGAGCTCGTCGGTCACGATACCCGTCACGGTACCGTAGCCCGGAGCATCGCTCTCCGATTTGTTGTCGGAGCAGGAGGCTACGAGCAGTGCCATGCTGCAAAGCATGGTCATGCAGATTGTCTTGATTGCTGTCTTCAATCTCATAACTCTTTATTTAAGGTTTCTAATTAATGTCGGTGTATGTGGTTGCCTTATGGCCGAAACTTCGGCCGTAACAGCGATACAAAGAAACGCACACCTATTTATTAGCCTTATTGCCTTTTTTACCAAAAGTGTATATACAAAGGCGTGTACACACATTTGGCAACAGATGAGACACCGCCGCCAAACACGGATACATTTGGCAACCAGGCGCACCGCCTGTCTGAAAGAGAGAGAGTACCTTTACATCGTTCAAAAATCCAAACAGCATCACACTACAGAATTCGACGGATTGATTTTCTCCAAACGAACCGACGAATATTTTAATCAATGGGACGAATAAAATATTCGTCCCATTGATTGTCGACAAACGAACCGACGAATAAAATAATCGTCGGTTTGTTTGTAAGACACACATACAGCAATTCACAAACATGATATATCCGAATATGATTAAATCGAACTACCAACTTCTGAAGTCGCGCCTGGGGCTGGCAAGCCTGGCGCTGGTGGCGCTCTCGGCCTGCAAGCAGACTGAGCCGGCCGTAGCCCTCGCGCCTTCCGATTACGTCAGTACGCTTGTCGGCACGCAGTCGAAACATTCGCTCTCGACCGGCAACACCTATCCGGCCATTGCCCTGCCCTGGGGTATGAACTTCTGGACGCCGCAAACGGGCCCTATGGGCGACGGCTGGACCTACACCTACGACGCCGACCGCATCCGCGGATTCAAGCAGACACACCAGCCAAGCCCGTGGATCAACGACTACGGCCAGTTCTCACTGATGCCGATGACCGGATCGCCCCGCTTCGATGAGAACGAGCGCGCCAGCTGGTTCTCGCACAAGGCCGAAGAGGCGCGCCCTTACTACTATCGCGTCTACCTGGCCGACCACGACGTTGTGGCCGAGCTGACGCCGACCGAGCGCGCTGCCATCCTGCGTATGACCTTCCCGGAGACCGACGACGCCTACGTGGCCGTCGACGCTTTCGACTCGGGCTCGTCTGTGACGATTCTCCCCGAACAGCAGAAGATCGTGGGCTACACGACCAAGAATAGCGGCGGCGTACCTGCCAATTTCCGCAACTACTTCGTCATCACGTTCGACACGCCGTTTACCTACACCGCCGCCGTAGCCGACGGCAAAATCAATCGCGGCAAGCTCGACGCCAACGCCAACCACGCCGGTGCGCTCGTCGGGTTCCAGACGAAGCGCGGACAGCAGGTCAACGCCCGCATCGCCTCATCGTTTATCAGCATCGAACAGGCGGAACGCAACCTGCTTGAGCTCGGCGACAAGAGTTTCGAGCAAATCAAGCAGGCGGGCAAAGAGCGCTGGGACGACGTGCTCGGCCGCATCGAAGTGCGCTCGGCCGACACCGACCGCCTCCGTACGTTCTACTCTTGCCTCTACCGCTCGGTGCTCTTCCCTCGCTCGTTCTACGAGATCAACTCGCAAGGCAAGCCGGTGCACTACAGCCCGTACAACGGCCAGGTATGCGACGGCTACATGTTTACCGACACCGGATTCTGGGACACGTTCCGTTCCCTCTTCCCGTTGCTCAACTTGGTTTATCCGTCGATGAACGAAATGATGCAGGAGGGGCTCGCCAATACGTATAAGGAGAGCGGATTCTTGCCCGAGTGGGCCAGCCCGGGCCATCGCGGCTGCATGGTGGGCAACAACTCCGCATCGGTCGTAGCCGATGCCTACCTCAAAGGGGTCGTAACGCCCGAGACCGACGTGCTCTGGGAAGCGGTTGTCAACGGCACGCACGCCGTCCACCCTACCGTGCCGTCGACCGGTCGCCTCGGACATGAGTACTACAACCGTCTGGGCTACGTGCCATACAATGTAGGTATCAACGAGAATGCCGCCCGCACGCTCGAATATGCCTACGACGACTGGTGTATCTACCAGATGGGTAAGAAGATGGGTAAGAGCGAGAGCGAACTCGAGCCGTTTGCCCGCCGCGCAATGAACTATAAGAACCTCTACTGCGCCGACCACAAGCTGATGCGCGGTCGTAACGAAGACGGCGAGTTCCAGTCGCCATTCAACCCGCTCAAATGGGGCGACGCTTTCACCGAAGGCAATAGCTGGCACTATACGTGGTCGGTCTTCCACGACCCGCAAGGACTCATCGACCTGATGGGTGGCAACGCAGCGTTCAACACGATGCTCGACTCGGTGTTTATCCTGCCGCCGGTGTTCGACGAGAGCTACTACGGCTTCGTCATCCACGAGATTCGCGAGATGCAGATTATGAATATGGGCAACTACGCCCACGGCAACCAGCCGATTCAGCATATGATTTATCTCTACAACTACGCCGGTGAGCCGTGGAAAGCGCAGCAACACGTGCGCGAGGTGATGGACAAGATGTACAACGCCAACCCCGACGGCTACTGCGGCGACGAAGACAACGGCCAGACCTCAGCTTGGTATGTCTTCTCGGCAATGGGCTTCTATCCGGTATGCCCGGGTAGCAACGAGTACGTGCTCGGCTCGCCGCTCTTCGGCGACATGACGCTCCACCTCGAGAACGGCAAGACGGTCAACATCGCTGCCGACGGCAACCACGCCGGCACGCCATACATCCAAAAGATGACCCTCAACGGCCAGAGCCACGACCGCAACTACCTGACTCACGACGAACTTATGTCGGGCGCCGACATCCGCTTCGAGATGGGCACAGAGCCTAACCGCAGCCGCGGCATTGCCTCTGAAGCTGCTCCTTACTCGTTCAGCCGCGAGCTAAGCAAATAATACGATTCACCCAAAAGGCGGGAGAAGACCAAGGGCGCATAAGCTCCCCACCCTCTCCCGCCTTTTTCTTATTTACTATCGTTTTTAGTCAAAAACTCGCATCACACAGCCGTTTTAACCTATCTACCACCTATTTTATAAAGAATATTCAATACTTTTACATCTGATATAGTCATGTTAAACCCATTATGCTAAAACATATCAACACACACCTGCGTAGCGGCCTTTCTCTCCGCCCGTTTGCGCTATTGCTCTTTTTGTGCACAACGCTCAGCTCGTTGGCCTTCACGATGCGCCGCATCACCAACACCGACGGACTCTCGAACAGCGCCATCCTCTCGATGTGCCTGGCCTCAGACGGAGCCCTTTGGGTCGGCACGTGCGACGGCGTCAACATCTACGACGGCACAACCATTCGCCGCGCCCCCAACACCTATTCGCGCCATCGCCTGGCGGGCAACATCATCGAGCACCTCACCGAGGCGCCCGAGGGAACGATGTGGGTACAGACCAACTACGGCATCAACCGCATCAACACCGCAACGGGCGAGATGACCCATTTCCCGCAATTTCAAGGACAAGAGATTCTGCGCAAGACGGCCGAAAACGCCATCATTGTCTTGGCCGAAAACGACACAATCTACGCCTACTCGCCAAAAGCCGACAGCTTTGTGGCAATGGGGCGCTCCGAATTTTCGGTCAAAGAGACCTTCGACCTCGCTCTCTACGGGCAAGACCTGCGCCTGTTTACGCGGCGCGGCGTCTACAGCTATCATATCGATATGTCCAGTCCGGTCGATCCTCAACTCGAAGAGCTTATCTGCATCAATTCCGACCCGCTCC
>X1_Eurasian_Beaver__coassemble_126_pt1 | contig 12799 bp, 8 predicted proteins | sample X1_Eurasian_Beaver__metabat2_low_PE_008 | metagenome-assembled genome bin X1_Eurasian_Beaver | reverse complement strand
GGAACAAGCAGCTCACGGCCGACAACTACCGCACGCGGATTCAGGAGGTGATTTATGAGAGTTTGAATAAATGATTTTATTGCTAACCGATAAAACCTTTTTCCTCTGATTCAGCTGAGGACGGGGAGTAGGGGCGATAAAGCGAAGCAAGTATCGCCTACTCCCCGCCCTTGGAAATACGAAAAGGGGGCTGTGCCAATCCGACACAGCCCCCTTCTTATATTCAATGAGCTTGATTACTTGTGATGACGCTGTTCGCGGTCGCCACGCGGTTTGCGGTCGCCACGATCGCCACGCTGCTCACGGTCGCCACGCGGACGACGTTCGCGGTGTTCGCCCTCTTCTTCGCCCTCTTTGCGAGGCGGACGCTCTTGAAGCGCCTTCATAGAGAGGCGGAATTTGCCCGTCTTCTTATCGATTTCGATGAGCTTCACGGTCAGCTCGTCGCCTTCCTTGATGCCCGATTCTTCCATCGTTTCGAGACGTTTCCAGCTGATTTCGCTGATGTGGAGCAAACCATCCTTACCCGGCATGAATTCAACGAATGCGCCGAACGGCTGGAGCGTCTTCACCTTACCGGTGTAGACTTCGCCCTCTTCAGGCACAGCTACGATAGCCTTGATCTTTGCCAAAGCATCTTCGATCGACTGACGGTTGGCGGCAGAAACTTCTACGCGGCCCTGGTTGTCGATCTCTTCGATTGTAACGATTGCACCCGATGCTTCCTGAATTCCCTGGATAATCTTTCCACCCGGGCCAATGATGGCACCGATAAACTCTTTCGGCACATACATCACTTCGATGCGAGGAGCATGGTCTTTGAGCTCAGGACGTGGCTCAGGCATCGTTTCGAGGATCTTGCCGAGAATGTGCTCGCGACCCGCTTTAGCCTGATTGAGCGCTGTTTCGAGGATTTCGTACGAGAGGCCGTCGACTTTGATGTCCATCTGCGTAGCGGTGATACCTTTTTCGGTACCCGTCACCTTGAAGTCCATATCGCCGAGGTGGTCTTCGTCGCCGAGGATGTCGGAGAGGACGGCAAAGCGTGCGTCGCCGGCATCTTTGATAAGACCCATGGCAATACCCGATACAGGGCGCTTGATCTGCACACCGGCATCCATCAATGCCAGCGTACCGGCGCAAACTGTTGCCATCGAAGAAGAACCGTTTGACTCGAGGATATCGCTCACGAGGCGTACGACGTAAGGATAGTCTTGCGGAATCATGCGCTTCAGTGCGCGGTGAGCAAGGTTACCGTGGCCGATTTCACGACGGCCTACGCCGCGCGACGGACGAGCCTCACCCGTAGAGAACGGCGGGAAGTTGTAGTGGAGAAGGAAACGTTCGCGACCCTGGTCGAGCACTTCGTCGATGATTTTTTCATCGAGCTTCGTGCCGAGCGTACATGTGCTGAGCGACTGCGTCTCACCGCGGGTAAAGACGGCTGAGCCGTGAGGGCCCGGTACGTAGCTGACTTCAGCCCAGATAGGGCGGATTTCGGTCGTCGTACGACCGTCAAGGCGTTTGCCTTCGTTGAGGATACATTTGCGCATGGCAGCCTTCTCAACGTCGTGGTAGTAGCGCTTGATGAGCGGCATCTTTTCAGCGGCCACTTCAGGGTCGAGCGATTCGACGTATTCGTTGACGATAGCTTCGAATGCTGCGGCACGAGCGTGCTTGTCGTTGTTGCCTTGGGCAGCGATGGCGTAAGCTTTGTCGAAGAGCTTTTCGTTGATCTCCTTGCGGAGTTCTTCGTCGTTCTCTTCGTGGCAGTAAGTACGCTTAACGGTCTTACCGGCTTCTTCCATCAATTCGAGCTGCACACGGCAGTGGTCCTTGATAGCTTCGTGAGCCACCTTCATGGCTTCGAGAAGGTCGGCTTCCGAGACTTCGTCCATCTCGCCTTCCACCATCATGATGTTGTCGATTGTTGCGCCAACCATGATGTCCATATCGGCTTGAGCGAGTTCGGCGAAAGTTGGGTTCACTTTATACTCGCCGTTGATGCGGGCAACGCGAACCTCCGAAATCGGACCATGGAAAGGAATGTCAGACACGGCCAAGGCTGCAGAAGCTGCAAGACCTGCGAGAGCATCAGGCATCACTTCGCCGTCTGACGAGTATAATGTCACGTTCACAAACGTATCGGCGTGGTAATCATCCGGGAAGAGCGGACGCAGCGCACGGTCGATAAGTCGCGAGGTGAGAATTTCGTAGTCTGAAGGGCGACCTTCACGCTTGGTGAAACCACCCGGGAAACGGCCGGCAGACGCAAACTTTTCTTTATAGTCTACCGACAAAGGCATAAAATCCACGCCGGGACCCACTTCTGTGGCCGAACAAACGGTAGCCAAAAGCATGGTTCCGCCCATTCGAACCTCTACGGCACCATCGGCCTGTTTGGCCAATTTGCCTGTTTCGATCGTGATGGTTCTGCCATCACCGAGATCGATCGTCTTAACGATTGGGTTAATCATAATTCTTATTTATTCACTTTCTGTCAAATTGAGGCAAATATACAGAATGTTTGAGTGAAATCAGCTGAAACCGACAATAAAAATCATAGTATCAAGCTAATTAATACTCGTTAATTCTAAAATAGATTGAGCCTCGCACGACGGGCGACGCTCCCGACATCGCGCCGGAAGTCGCCGCTCGTTTATAAAAATTTATCGCTTATTTTGCTTGTTATAACGCAAGCTCTTCGCCCGGAGCGGCGAGAATCTTGGCTTTGGTCGAAACGGCGTCGAGATGGAATGCGCGGAAGATAAAATCGACATACTTGAAGAGCGTGTCGACATCGGGTGCTTCGACCGAGAGGTTGTCGTGCGTGAAGATGCCCACGCCGTTCTTGAGCTGAATGTCGAAGTCGAAAATGCTCAGCTGACCGTTTTCGATGGTCGGCTGGATGATCTCTTCGAGCGAGTTATACTGATCGAAATCGCTGACCAGATAATAGTTTTCGGAGGCGGCATCGAGCAGATACATCTCTTCGATGTCGCTGAGCTTTACATGCTCGAGTATCACCGGGAGCACCTGACGTACGTCGAAGTCGAGTGCCGGCTCTTCGGGCATGTAAAGGACGGTAAGACGTTCTTTTTCCATAGGATATTATTTAAAAACAAAAAGCTGTTCTGAAATTACGCAATTCGGCTAAATGCACAATTTCAAAACAGCTTTTTTATGATGAATCGGATAATTATTGCTTGTTGGCGCGCTTACGCTCGTTCTCGTCGAGGATAATCTTGCGCATGCGGAGGCTCTTCGGCGTCACTTCGAGGTACTCGTCTTCCTTAATATACTCAAGCGCTTCTTCGAGCGAGAAGACGATTGGCGGGATAAGACGGGCCTTGTCGTCCGAACCCGAGGCACGCATGTTGGTAAGCTTCTTCGACTTCGTCACGTTGACCACGAGGTCGCCCTCCTTGGCATGTTCGCCCACCACCTGGCCGGCGTAGACTTCGTCTTGCGGGAAGATGAAGAATCGGCCGCGGTCCTGAAGTTTGTCGATGGCGTAGGCAAACGCCGTGCCGCTCTCCATGGCGATAATCGAGCCGTTGAGACGACGTTCGATCGGGCCCTTCCAAGGCTGGTATTCGAGGAAACGGTGCGCCATGATGGCCTCGCCGGCAGAAGCGGTGAGGACGTTATTGCGCAAGCCGATGATACCGCGCGACGGAATCGTAAACTCCATGTGAACGCGGTCGCCCTGCGCCTCCATCATAAGGAGGTCGCCTTTGCGGCGCGTCACCATATCGATCATTTTGCTCGAATATTCCTCAGGGCAGTTGATCGTCATCGCTTCGACAGGCTCACACTTCACGCCGTCGATCTCCTTGATGATTACCTGCGGCTGGCCAACCTGAAGCTCGTAGCCTTCGCGACGCATCGTCTCGATGAGGACTGACAAGTGGAGCACGCCACGGCCGTAGACAGTCCAAGCGTCGTCTTCCGGCGCACGCTCTACGCGAAGCGCGAGGTTGCGGTCGAGTTCCTTCATAAGGCGATCGTTGATGTGGCGCGATGTCACATACTTACCCTCCTTACCGAAGAACGGCGAGTCGTTGATGGTGAACGTCATCGACATAGTCGGCTCGTCGATAGCGATGCGCTCCATTGGTTCCGGTTCGAGCACGTCGGCGATAGAGTCGCCAATCTCAAACCCTTCGAGACCCACTACGGCACAGATATCGCCCGAGCTGACAGCTTCGGCGCGCGCTTTGCCCATCCCTTCGAATACGTGGAGCTCCTTGATACGACACTTCTGCATCGTGTGGTCTTTCTTGCAGAGCATCACGTCCATCCCTTCGCGGAGCGTGCCGCGGTGTACGCGCCCAACGGCGATACGGCCCACGTACGACGAGAAGTCGAGTGAGGTGATGAGCATCTGCGGCGTACCTTCGAGATACTCCGGACCGGGAATATATTTGATGATTGCGTCGAGAAGCGGCTGAATTGAGTCGGTCGGCGTGCGCCAATCCTCACCCATCCAGTTGTTCTTCGCCGAGCCGTAGATGGTGTGAAAGTCGAGCTGATCCTCGGTAGCGTCGAGGTTGAACATCAGGTCGAAGACCATTTCCTGAACCTCTTCCGGGCGACAGTTTGGCTTATCGACTTTATTGATTACGACAATAGGTTTCAGACCAAGCTGAATCGCTTTCTGGAGCACGAAGCGCGTCTGCGGCATCGGACCTTCGAAGGCATCGACGAGCAGAAGCACGCCGTCGGCCATGTTGAGCACGCGTTCCACCTCACCGCCAAAGTCGGAGTGTCCCGGGGTGTCGATGATGTTGATCTTATAATCGTTGTAGCGAATAGAAACGTTCTTAGAGAGAATCGTAATCCCGCGTTCGCGTTCGAGGTCGTTATTATCGAGAATCAATTCGCCGGCGTCCTGGTTCTCGCGAAACAAATGACCGGCCAAAAGCATTTTGTCTACCAGCGTCGTCTTACCGTGGTCGACGTGCGCGATGATAGCGATGTTTCTAATTTTTTGCATAGTCTGATTTTATGAGTGGGGCAAAATTACGACAAATTTCATTATGTAATCGTATAGCATAATGTGTTTTAACTGAATTGCTACTTAGACGTGGCATTTTCGCGTTTTTTTGGATAGTGGCGGAAGAAATGGCTTGATTCGAAGAGAGAATACGCCAACACAAACAAGAAAGAGAATGTGTTTGTTTTGACACATCCTCTTTCCTAATTTTAATTATCAGACACGATGTCTCGACAAATAATTAGATTGCTATCAAAGTTGCGACTTATTGCCAAGCACAAAGCCCACTGTCAGTCCCACCGTATTATATCCTTTACGCGAAAATTGCGTATAGACATTCATTCGAATCGAATTCCAAAACTCAACCCCAATACGCGGAATTACCGAAACTGCACCTCCATCATGCGGATATACAACTTTACCCGTTGCTTCTTGAGCGCCACCACCTACTCCAATACCAATAAACGGGTTTACCGTTTTATAAACGCGAAAGTCATATTCAGCTGTTACTCCGGCAGCACACGTCTCGTTTTTCTGCAAATGAGCGCCATCGTCCCAACGATATTTGCGACAAGCATTATCAAACTGTATGTAAGCACCAATTTTCCATGGAGAATCGCCGAAATGATAGCGAGCATTGAGGCCTGTAGCATAGCGTAGCTTGAAAGAGCCACCATGGAAATCATCGAGCGGAAGACAAATACCGTCAGAAAACTCCAACTCTGTCTTGCTGACAAACTTAGCAAAGCCGGATTGAGCGAAGCTCATACTTGTTGATGTAAACAAAAATGCAAGGAATAACTTCAGACTTTTCATTACCTGCTGTTTTAAAGTTAATAACTATGTAATATTAATACTATATTTTAGTGGAATAGAAGACATCTTACTTCATATAAGAATATCGAATAGTTGGAATTTAATCACGATTTATTACAACCTATCATACATAAAGCCAATTTTCATTCAATTCCGATATTAAACAAATCATCCATCCTAAATGTTTTCACACACCAACGTTTTTCTAAAAAAAACATTACATATGCCTATATATTACAAATACATTACATTTCCGCAAGATTGATAAAGGAGAAATCGATATAAAACGACCTATAAAGCATTCAACCCATATCAAACAAAAGACAAATGAATCCAAGAAGAGGGATGATTGTCATGCGGACAAATAAACTGTAAAACACCTGCCAATAAATCCTTTCAACAAATTAATTAATAAAAAATTGCGAGTGAAATGTTTGGGCATCAAGGAGAAAGTATTACTTTTGCACCGCAAAACATAATGTTTCACACCATAAATTCCCAAGCAATGTATTTAACAGCTGAGAAAAAAGCAGAAATCTTCGGGAAATACGGAAAGTCTAACACTGATACTGGCTCACCAGAAGCACAGATTGCATTGTTTTCATACCGTATCTCTCATTTGACGGATCACCTCCGCTCAAATCACAAAGATTATAACACGGCAAGAGCACTTAAAATGTTGGTAGGTAAGCGTCGTCGCCTCCTTGACTACCTCAAGGCAAAAGACATCGAACGTTACCGTGCTATCATCAAAGAACTCGGCATCCGTAAGTAAGAAAGAATTAATAAGCTTTCACAAGCAAACACAAAAAGCCTCCGAACATTTCGGGGGCTTTTTTGTTTTTATACCAAAGCCGCATCCTATTCGACGCTACGCTATGAGGTTTCATCCGATGGTCAGTCTCCTTTCTACTGCTCTCAACCAAACTCATTGACTTGCCTGAGACCTCCGTCCCGCCACTGACGCCGAGAAGTATGAGGCTTTTTTATTTCGACATATTTCCGTCCCTCTTATATATTAATGTAAAAAGGCGTACCGCGATTTTGCGATACGCCTTTGTTGTTATGCGAAAATGATTATCGTGTCACGACGCTCTTCAACCCGCGAACAACGGCGATGGCGCGAATCTGCGCATCCTGCTTGTCGAGGGCGACCGGCGTGCCGTCCCAACGCGCGGAGGCGGTGGTCGGTGTGGTGCCGTCGAGCGTGTAGTAGATCTCGGCGTTCGGGTCGATGGCGTTGAAGATCACCTTACCCTCTTCCACCTTGAAGCCCGGCTGATTAACGCGGAAGTTGACCTCTTGCGTTGAGAGGTAAGGCAGTTCGCGCTGCGTCAGCGTATTGTAGAACTTCGAGAGGTCGGCGCGATAAGCGGCGTCGGCCTCGGCTCCCTTCATCGAGCCCCAAGCCGGCTGTGCGTTCCAGCTACGTTCTGAAAGACCGAAGATTTTCGGGAAGAGCATATACTCCGTGCGCGGGAACTCGGTGACGGTCTCCGCCCAGAGCTGCCCCTGCATCCCCTTGATGCGGCCGCGAGCCTCAGCTTTGAGAGCCGGCTTGCCGGCGGCGGCCTTGGTCAGGTCGCGCGGTGTGCCGTCGGCCTCCTCACGAATCGAGCTGTAGAGGTTATACGGCTGCACGTCGAAACCTTTCACTTCGTCGGTATATCCGCCCCAGTGGAGGCCCGGTTCCGATTGATGACGGTTGTAGGCGAGGTCGAGGTAGAGGTTGGTCACGTTGCAAAGGATGATGTCGAACCCTGCATTGGCGGCCGAGTATGGGATAACGTCGTAGTTGCCCATCGTGCTCCAGCAATAAATATTGCCATAGCCAGCCGGGTTGCCGACGTTGCTCTCCTTGACGCTTGCGCCGTGGTCGAAGATCAGCTCCTGCCAGCCCGACATCTTCAGGCCGTGACCTTTCAGGATGTTGTCGGCGTGGCGGAAGAAGTAGTCGTTGAGGCCCTTCGAGTCTTTGATGCCTTCACGCTCCATGAGCTCGGCTACGACAGGGGCGTCGGTCCAGGCGCCGCTCGGCACTTCGTCGCCGCCGATGTGCACTTGGTCAATCGGCGCTCCGGCTTCGTCATACATCGCCTTGATTTCGCCCATCACTTTGTCGACGAAACGGTAGGTAGCCGGCAGGGCTACGCTCAGCGCGCAGTCGGTATAGTCTTGAGCCGAGTGATACTTCGAGTGGTCGTTCGGGTCGAAAAGCATGTATTCGTTGGCGCGAATCGAGTCGGTCGTGATATACTTGTTGTAGCGCGCCTTCATCGCACGGATGGCTGCACGCGAGTGGCCCGGCACGTCGACCTCCGGCACCACGCGGATATGGCGCTCGTTGGCATAGCGGAGGATATCGATGAAGTCCTGACGCGTATAGAAGCCGTTGCCGGCGCTGTTCATATCGGTGGCCGACGGGCCGCTACCGTAGGCCGGATAGATCCACTGCGCTTCGTCGAGCGTATGGCCGCGGTGAGCGCCCACGGTGGTAAGCTCTTCGATACCGGGGATTTCGAGGCGCCAGCCTTCGTCGTCGGTAAGGTGGAAGTGGAGCGTATTGATCTTGTAGTCGGCGAAAAGGTCGAGAAGCTTCAGGATATTCTCTTTCTTGATGAAGTTGCGCGAGACGTCGATCATCACGCCTCGGTAGCCGAAGTCGGGATAGTCGGCGATGGTCACCTCGGAGAGCGTAGCCGGGAGCGACGCGCCGCGAAGCAGGTTGGCAAAGGTATGGGTACCGTGGAAAGCACCTTGCGCGGTAGCCCCCTTGATGGCGGCACCGTCGGCCGTAAGCGCTACGGTGTAAGCCTCATCGTTGACGGCATCTTTGCCCGTGAGCTGCCCGATGGTGACGACGAAAGGCGCGTTGTCGGTGATCTCGGCGCCGAATGCCTTCGTGAGCTTCTCGCCCAAGAGCTTCGCCTCCCCTTCGAATCCGGCCTCAGCTTTGATGGCAATCTGCTTCGGCACGGTCACTTCGGCCTGGCCCGTCTTCAGGCTTTTGACCGACGGAATCATGTCGGTAGCCGATGCGGTGGCAGGAGTGACGCGGCTGTTGAGCTCGTACATGCGCTCGCCGCCCGGATAGACGTACTCGCGGGCATACGGACGTGTCCACTGCTTCTCGTTGTCGAGCGGCACGATTTCGAGCGGCAACACGATTGGCTCGCTCTCACGACCATCTTTATTATATACGATATACATCCCCATCGGACAGTGCCCCTCCTTGATGACGCCCGCCGTGGCGCGGAAGTCTACGCGGAGTGAGTCGCCCGGCTGGAGGCCGGCGAAAGCTTCAGTCGGGTACATGCGGAAGAAGTCGCCATTGATGCGCTCTACGCGAACGGTGGCGAGCGAGTCGTTGATCATGACGCGCGGGAGCTGCGAAAAGTAGATTACCCAGTCTTGTTCGAGCGGCTTGTCAGAACGGTTGAAGATGGTAAACGAGTTGGTGTAAGTGCGGTCGGGCAGGTTTTCGCCCATTTCCCAGCGCACTTCGAGCGGAGCCTCGGTCGTCTTCTGCGACGTCTGGCAACCGACGGTTGCAATGGCCGTGGCCATAAGCAAGGTCTTGCAAGTGTGTCTCATTATGGAAGTTATGTGTTACGTGTGTAATCTGTTATTTGATTGGATTACAAAGGTAAAGGTTATGGGCCGAATCGCCTTATATTTTAATAAGAAAAGAGGATATATCGGGGGCGATATATCCTCTTTTCTTATTTCTTGATAATTGCTGTCTTATCGCGTGCGACGCACTGACCGCACCGGCGCCGAGCCGGAGCTTTCGGTCGAACGCTTGGTCGAAGTGCTCTTCTCCTTGGTTGAGCTCTTGGCCGCGCGCGGATTGCTTCGCGCAGAGCTGCGGGTAGTGCTCTCCTCTTTCGCCGAAGCTTCCTCTTTGACGGCTACCGCCTTGCCCTTATCCGAAGCCTCGGCTTTCTCTACCGGCGGCACCCAAAGGCCTTCTCGGAAGTTGGTCAGGTCGCGTTCGATGCGCTCCTGCGCGAGCTTGAGCGAGTCGGCATCGGGATAGAGCTGCATGAGCGACTTGTTTTGCAGATTGAGCGTCTTATAGATTTTGCCGTCGTAACGACGCATGACGAAGTAGTCGTCGAACGTGTAGCGGGCGGCGTTGTTCATGCCGTCCGACATCACCTGATACTGCGTCAGATAGGGGCGCACGTCGTCATACTTGAGCCAAAACATTGGGTACTTGGCAGCGTCGCCGCCAAAGTCGCCCGTGCGGTGGAGAATCGGACAGATGGCATCGATGGTCGAAAAGAACATCGAGCCCTTCTGGTCGAACACCCAGCGCTCTTTGACGTAATAGCTGAGCACCTCGTTGCAAGGCACGTCGCTCTCGTCGATGACGAAGCGGGCCGCCGTCTTGCCACGTGCCGGCGTCTCTTCGTAGAGGATATGGAATTTGTCGAGCACGTCTTTCACCTGAATCTGGTATTTGTCGGTGAAGAGTTCGCGTCCGTCGAGGTATTCGTAGGCTTTGATTTTGCCGTCGGCCAGCAGCCCCAAGACGAGACGAAACAGGTTCGGCTGCCCGTCGATAGGGTCTTCGGGATAGTAGAGCGAAGCGTTGGGCCCCTGAGTAAGGTCGAGCTCGCGGTAAACGACGCGCGTCCACTGCGCGTTCTTCACATCGGGCGTCGAGCTCTCATAGAACGAGCGGGCGCGCACCGAGAGGTCGCCGTCGGCAGCGGCGGCTTCCTTCTTCGAGCTCTCCTGCACGCGCTTCACCTGGGCCGAGACGCCGAGCGTCGACAGTCCCAGCAGGGCGGCGAGTGCGATTATGACTTTAGTTGACTTCATATTGATGCGTGGATATGCGTAGTATATTCTTAGTTGACAATCACCTCCATCGGCGAGAGGGTGCGTTCGATGCCGTCGGGTCCTACGGCGCGTACGCGCGAGATGTAGAACCGTTTGCCGCGACTCAGTCGGCGCAGGGCCTCCTTCTGGCGTTGCGAGAACTCGGCGCCGTCCGACACTTCGGGCAACGCGTTGCCCATCGAGTCGAAGAAGACGGTTTCGAATCCGAGCACGCGGAAGCTGACGTTGAGCAGGTCGTCGTCAATCGCCGCGCTCAGTCCGCCGGCCTTAAGAAGAAGCGCCTTCGACAGCGGCTGGCCCCCTTTGTATTTGCGGGCCGTCCCCTTATCGTCTTGATAAGCGATGAAAGGCATCGGATCGGGCAACTGGCGCACACGGAAGGCGGTGTTGGCCACGACGGTCGAGCGCCCTTCGCTCTGTGCGGTGACGGTGATGACCGCCTCCTGCCCCACCTTGCTCGGGCGGGCAATCCAGCCGTTGGCCGAACGGGTGAGCGAGCCGTTGCTCATCGTGGCGTTCATCTGGCTATTGGGAATGCCGGGCACGGAGATGCTGACGGGGTTGTCGATACCGGCATACATGACGTTCATCATCGTGTTCGACACCGTAGCGGTCGGCTCCTGCACCACGTAGCTTGAGGCAAACGGGAGCTTGTCGACCGTGCCGTCGGGCAGTGGCACCTCGATGTAGCCTTCGAGCGTGTGGGTGCCCACCGAGCCGGCGATGGCTTCGTAGCGGCCGCCGAGCGAGGCATCGAGCTTCTGCCCGCTGACGTAGATGTCGGGCGTTTGGGTCGAGTCGATGGCAGCGAGCACGATTTGCGCCGAATAGCGCGAACCGCGCATGACGTTGCGAGCCGTCGGGATGACGAAGGCATTGATTCGGTTCACGCGAAGGTCGCCTTGGTCGACCCCCTGCTTCAGTACGTTGAGCGCCTCCCCTTCGGCGTTGCGGATGTCGCCTTGCAGCTTGGTCAGGATCGTGACGGCAGCCGAGACGGGAATGTTCTCAAACAGCGCCGTCTCCCAGCTTTTGCCCGAGCCGCTGGCACTGGCGGGGATGGCGGTCGAAAGGTAGTCGGCGATGACGGCGTGGTCGCCCGCAGGGAGCATCCCGAGCACCGACTCGCGGTAGGCATCAATCGCCTCGCGCAGCTGCTCCCCTTCGTTCGAGGTGGGGGCAAGCATGATGTAGTTGGTGGCTTCGAGGTTCTCGCGATGAGCGATGTGGTCCATGTCGTAGTCCGAGCCATCGGCATAGCGCACGATTTGGTGCTTGATGGCCTCGACGAAGTTATAAATCGAGTCGGTCTGTGCGCGCAGCAGAGAGGCGCGGTCGTACCACTGGGCCGCCTTCTCGGGATTCTGCTCTTTGAGCAATCGGAGCTCGGTGAGGAGTTTGTCGTTGCGCGAGCGGGTCCCTTCGTTCGATTTTGCCAAGCTATCCTCCACCTGCTTAAAGCCGTTGAGCACGTCCGACGACACGTTCATGGCCACCATTGCCAAGAAGACAATGTACATGAGGTTGATCATCTTTTGCCGCGGCGAAAGTTTATTGGATGATGACATAGTGCTTTGTTTAATAAGACAATGAGATTGGGGCGCCGCCGATTACGGGCGCGGCTGCATGCCGACGGTCATAGCCGTGAGCATACGTTCGTAAACCTTGTTGAGCTGAGCGAGATTCTCGGTCATCTTCTCGGTCTCTTGGCGAATCTTGTAGCTGTCGAGCGTCGAGTTCTCGTAGAGATTGCGGATGTTGGCAAGGCCGGTGTTGACCTTGTCGATCGTGTCGAGCTGCGAGCTGACGCTCTTAAGCTGAATTTCGTAGATCGTATTCAGACCGCTGATGTTGCGGTTGAGCGCCTCCATCTGCTTCACATAGCCCGACGAGCAGGCCGAAAGGGTATCCGAATTGCCGGAGACCGCTTCGTAGGAGTTGAGCAATGTAGCCGAGACGTCGGTCAGGCGGGCCGTGATCTCGCGAAGTCGCTCAAGCTGGTCGGTCATCTCGGCCATGCGCTGCGCATACTGCTCCGACGCGGCAGCCACTTCGGGCAACACTTCGCCCGATGTCGAACCGGCGCTCATGGCGATTACCTGCGACCCGACAGCCATCGGAGCGGCACCCGAG
>X1_Eurasian_Beaver__coassemble_125_pt1 | contig 12924 bp, 5 predicted proteins | sample X1_Eurasian_Beaver__metabat2_low_PE_008 | metagenome-assembled genome bin X1_Eurasian_Beaver | reverse complement strand
GCCGACACCGCGCGCTACAATACTGCCCGCGCCGCGGGGGCGGAGAAGCTCCCGGCCAAACCCAAAGACCCGAGCAACTGCAAGACCATCTCCACGCTTTGGAACGGTATGGTCGCCCCGCTTGCCCCCTACTCCATCAAAGGCGTAATCTGGTATCAGGGCGAATCGAACGCCATCCGCCATCAGGACTATACGCGCGTCTTCGGCAACATGATCCGCAGTTGGCGACGCGAGTTTCGCAATCCCGACCTTCCTTTCTACTTCGTGCAGATAGCGCCCCACTACAAACAGCCGCCTGAGATACGCGACGCCCAGCTCCGCGCTTGGCAGAGCGTGCCCCACACGGGCATGGCTGTCATCACCGATGCGGGCGACTCGACTGATATCCATCCGCGCCGCAAGCAGGTACCGGCCGATCGGCTCGCCGCTTGGGCGCTCGCCAAGGAGTATGGCCACGACGTGCCCTACAGCGGCCCGCTCTATCGCTCGATGAGCATCGACGGCACGAAGGCCGTGCTTTCGTTCGACTACCTCTTCGGCGGATTCAGAAGCTACTCGAAGAAAGACCCGCTCCGCGGCTTCGAGATAGCCGGAGCCGACGGCGTCTTCTACCCGGCCTCGGCCTCGGTCAAAGGCGAGCAGGTGGTGGTCAGTGCGCCCGAAGTAAAGAAGCCGCTCTATGTGCGCTACGGCTGGGGCCAATTCTTCCGCGCCAACCTGGCCAACAAAGCGGGGCTACCCGCCTCACCGTTTAAGACCTATCAGACTATCCACGACGACGCCCTTCAGACCGCCGTCGGCTTCGCCGACTCGGAGCTGAAGCGCTGGCCCCAAGCATGGCAGACCGACTACGGCAAGCGCCTCTACTGGGGCTACTCGCAAGGCGTGGAATGCCTGGCCATGCTGCGCCTCTGGCGGGCAACGGGCGACGCGCGCTACTTCGACTACGTCAGCCAGTGGACCGACACGCTCATCAACGACCGCGGCGGCATACTCCTCTACGAGCCGCAAGCGTTCAACATCGACTTTATCAACAGCGGCAAGGTGCTCTTCGACGTGTGGGCCCAATCGGTCAACCCGAAGTATCGCCTGGCGATGGACTCGCTCGCCGCACAGATGACCCGCCATCCGCGCACCTCCGAAGGCGCCTTCTGGCACAAGAAGGTCTATCCCGACCAAGTATGGCTCGACGGACTCTATATGGGCGCTCCGTTCTTGGCTCAGTATGGCGCCACGTTTGGACGGCCCGAGTGGACCGACGATGCCGCACGGCAATTTAAGGTGTGTGCCGCCCACAACTACGACCCTCGCACCGGGCTTTACTATCATGCCTGGGACGAGAGCCGCACGCAGCAGTGGGCCAACCCGCAGACCGGGCAGTCGCCCAACTTCTGGGGCCGCAGCATCGGCTGGTGGATGATGGCTATGGTCGACGCGCTCGCCTACCTGCCCGCCAATCACCCCGACCGCGAAGCGATACTCGGCTACTTTCGCAATCTCGCCGCTGTGCTCCCCGCCTATCAGGATGCCGACGGGCTCTGGTGGCAAGTCATCGACCGGCCGGGAGCCGAAGGCAACTACGCCGAAGCATCGGTCAGCTCGATGCTGATGTATGCGCTGGCCAAGGGCTACAACCGCGGCTACCTCCCCGAAGGCGCCCGCCTCAGCGCCGAGCGCGCCTATCGCGGCATCACCTCGAAGCTGATGCGCACCGAGGCCGACGGCTCACTCTCGCTGACGCAATGCCGCGCCGTGGCAGGCTTGGCGGCAAGCCCTATCGCGACGGCAGCTACGCCTATTATATTCATGAGCAGGTGCGCGACAACGACGCCAAAGCAGTGGGCCCGTTTATTATGGGCTGCATTGAGCTGAGTCGGTAAGACGCGCGAGTTCCATTGGGATAGGACAAGAGTTCCATTACTATGGAACAAGAGTTTCATTACTATGGAATTAAAGTTCCATTGGGATGGAACTTTTCAATCGTCGGTTCGCCGCTCTCCAATCGTCGCAATGACGGAGGAGCAGCGAACCGACGATTATTTTATTCGAACCGACGAATCCGCAGCACGGCGCCGTCCGTACTTTTGAGCGAAGCTGTCCGCACTATCTCCAACTTAAAATCGGCAAGCACAGCGTCGGGCGACAGGCGTTTCACCGCCCGTGTCATTTTGCAAAAACCTTTTGTCAGAAAGAAGAATCGAACATATATAGGCCCCTCTATTTTTGCACCGGATGAATCACGGGTAACAGTCGAAGAGCGAGCGACTAAGCTACCCGGCCATGATGATAAACCGAATACCACACTCACCTTTGGAACAATACCACACTTTAAATACCAAATTCCTCAACTATGAACAAATTGAAGCAAGCGTTACAGCTTCGTGCTCTGCTGTCATTCTTGGTAATGATGGTATTCGCAGCTTCGGTCAGCGCCCAGACCATCTCCGTCAGCGGGCACGTGACCGACGAGACAGGCGAACCGCTTATCGGTGCGGCCATCTTGCAGAAAGGCACGCAGAACGGCACCGCCACCGACTACGACGGTAATTACTCAATCAAAGTTCCCGCCAAAGCCACACTCGTGGTGAGCTACATGGGCTACCAATCGCAGGAAGTCAATGTCGGCGGCAAAACAATCCTCAACATCAAGCTTGCCGCTACCGACCACATGCTCGAAGAGGTGGTGGCCATCGGCTACGGCACGGTAAAGAAGAAAGACCTCACCGGTGCGGTCAGCTCGGTGCAGGGGGCTGATTTGGCCAAGGTGCCGGTAGGCTCCGTGGCACAGGCACTGCAGGGCAAGGCTCCGGGCCTCAACATCGTGCAGCAAAATGCCGCTCCGGGCGCCAGCGTCAACGTGACGGTGCGCGGTGGTGCTTCGCTCACGCAGGGCACCGCTCCGCTTTATATCGTCGACGGCTTTGCGATGGACAATGCCCTCTCCAACCTCGACGCCAACGACATTGAGAGCATCGACGTACTCAAAGACGCATCGGCCACGGCCATCTACGGTGCGCGCGGCTCAAACGGTATTATCGTCATCACCACCAAAAGCGCTGCCAAGGGCAAGACGAAGGTAGACTATAACGCCTTCTTCACGTGGGACAAGCTCAGCAAAAAGCTCGACATGCTCAGCGATGCCGCCGACTACGTGCGCTATCAGTATGAGCTCGCCGAGCTGCAAGGCAAGACCTCGATGTGGAGCGTAGGCTACGACAACAGCTATGCCACCGACGAAGCCGACTTCTACAGCGGCGTCTACGGCCGCATCTCCGACCGCTACACCGGCGACTATGCCACCGACTGGCAAGACCTCATGTTTGGCGGCAATTCGTTCAGCCAAAACCACAACGTCAGCGTCAGCACCGGCAGCGAGAAGACGCAGGTGCTCCTCACCTTCAACCACAACGACCAGAACGGCCTCCTTGCCAACCACGACTTCAACCGCAACTCTGTGCGCGCCAAAGTCAACTCCGAACTTTACAAAGGGGTCAAGCTCGACTTCGGCACCTTCTTCTACAACAACGTGACCCACGGCGGCGGCAAATACGGCGATATGAAGAGCGTGCTCCTTCAGCCTATCAACGGTGGTACGCTCTTTACGCAAGACGAGCTCATCAATACGCAGACCTATCGCGACTACCGCGGCCTCGACAACGGCTTCGACACGGCCAACCCGCTCGTGCAAAACGAGGCTTCAACCTCCGAATCGAAAGATCGCCTTCTCAACATCACTGGCGGCCTTACCATCGACATCGTGAAGGGGCTGACGTGGCGCACCGCCGGCGACTATGAGACGAAGTGGACCCGTTCCACCTCATTTGCCGACGAGAACTCCACATCGTACCTTATCGACCAGACCAACACCGGTATCAACGGTACCATCAAGTATAAGGAGACGAGCAAATGGCGTATCTCCAACACGCTCAACTACAACCACACCTTCGCCCAGAAGCACAACCTTACCGCGCTTCTGGGCCAGGAATACTCCTACTCCGAGAGCATCGGCAACAATTTCGAGTTGAAGCAGTTCCCATACCCTAACCACGGGCTCGACGACATCTCGAACGCTACTGTCAACGACAAGAGCTCAAGCCGCTCACACGGCAACATGCTCTCCTTCTTCGGTCGCGCCGGCTATAACTACGACGAGCGCTACCTCCTGACAGCCACGCTCCGAGCCGACGGCAGCTCGAAGTTTGCGCGCGGCAACAAGTGGGGCTACTTCCCGTCGGCCTCGGCCGCTTGGCGCGTAAGCCAGGAAGGCTTCTGGCAGAACAGCAGCCTCGTCGAGACGGTCAATAACCTGAAGCTCCGCGTAGGCTACGGCGTCACCGGCAACTGCGACATCGACGACAACATGTACACCACGCCGGTCAGCATGAGCACCTACCCGATGGGCAACGACGAGAACAGCGCGGCCTACGTAATCGGCACCACGCTCGGCAATGAGAAGCTCAAATGGGAAACGCTCCACGCCACCAACGTCGGCCTCGACCTCGGCCTGATTAACAGCCGAATCAACCTGACCGTAGAATGGTATAACAACCAGATCAACGACATGCTCATGAAGTGCTCCATCCCGAAGAGCACCGGCTACTCTTATCAGTATCAGAACGTAGGCAAGATGCGTAACCGAGGTTGGGAAGTCAGCCTCAACACGGTCAATATCAGCAACCGCCGCTTCCAATGGACCTCGACGCTCAACCTCTCGTTCAACCGCTCGAAAGTAATCGCGCTCGAGGGCGACGTCGACCACAAGACCTTCAGCCAGGGTGGCAACCGCTCGGGCACAGTGCAATACTATGCCGTTGTCGGAGAGCCGCTCGGCGACATGTACGGCTATAAGTATATCGGCCTCTATACGACCGACGACTTCGACGTAGCCGCCGACGGCAGCTATACGCTCAAAGAGGGCGTCGTGAAGCCATACAGCGGCACACCGCAACCGGGCGACATCAAGTTTGCCGCCGACAACGAAGACGGCACCCAGTTTACCCGCCAGCTTCAGAAGATTGGCAACGGTACGCCCGACTGCATCGGCGGCTTCAACAATACCCTGACCTGGAAGGGATTCGACCTGAACGTCTTCCTCCGCTTCTCAATCGGCAACGACGTCTACAACGCTACCAAGCACTCGATGAGCCCGTACGCGCCATACCAGAATACGACAACCGAGTTTGGCAACTACTATCGTCTCATCGATCCGCTGACGGGCAAGAAGGCCACCACGCTCGACCGCATCCGCGAACTTAACCCGGATGAACAGAGCCGCACCTGGAGCCTCTCTAAGACCAACAGCGACTACATCACCTACCCAAGTTCGTTCTACGTGGAAGACGGCTCTTACCTCCGCCTTTCGCAGGTGACGCTTGGCTATACCCTGCCCGACAAGTGGATGAAGAAGCTCCACATTGCCAAATGCCGTATCTATTTCACGGGCAACAACCTGGCCACCATCACCGGCTATTCGGGCTACAACCCGGATGCTTCATCGGCCAACGACGACGTCATCTGTACGCCGGGCTACGACAGCTCTGTCTATCCGCTCTCGCGTAGCTACGTCGTGGGTGTCAATCTTTCATTCTAATCGTGCAGCAAAAACCGTATAAGTATGAACAAGCAAACTATCAAGATAAGCCTTCTGGCGCTTGCCTTGGGCAGTATGACTGCCGGGCTCACTTCGTGCAACGACTTGCTCGACATGCCTTCTTACACAACCGACGACACGAGCAACATATTCGACACCGAAGACAAGGCGGAGCTCTTCGTCAAGGGATGCTACCGCGGCCTGATTCATGAGGAGCTCTATCGCCAATACAACACGGGCGAGACCGTCACGATAGCCACCGAAGAAGCGCTCTCGGGCTCGAAATATATGATTGCCAACTACCTCTACGATCCGCTCATGCCGGCCACCCTTTCGACCGCCTACAGCGAGAGCTACCGCATTATCGAGTCGTGCAACACCGGCATCGAAGGGATCTCGGCCATGCCCGAATCGGCCCGCCGCAACGCCATGCTCGGCGAGCTCTATACACTCCGAGCCTATGCCTACTACAACCTTGTGCGCCTCTACGGCGACGTGCCCGCCATCTTCCAATCGCTGGCTTCGATGGATCCCGACGCCGAATCGACTTTCTACCCGAAACGTACGAGCCGCGACGTGATCTACGACCAGATCATCGGCGACATGCAGCAGTGGATCGACTACATCCCTTGGTATAGCGAAAGCGGCTATGCCGCCCCCGAACGCCTTTCGAAGCAGGCGGCGCTGGGCATGCTGGCTCGCATCTGCCTCAACGCCGGCGGCTACTCGCTCCGTTGGGACCTTACGACCAACTCACCGTCGACCCTCAAGATGGCGCGCCGCGACGATGCCGCACGCGTCCGTGAGTTCTACCAGATTGCCGACGACGCGCTGGCCCGCGTCATCGCCCGCGGCGAGAACTCGCTTATTCAGGCAAGCGGCGACATGAGCGGCTTCCAATACCTCTTCTACAATTACTGCCAGCGCAACTTCGGCGCCACCGCTCCGGAGATGATGTGGCACCTGGCCGAGTACGGTTCGACGACCAACTCCTCTTTCGGCGTCTACAACGCCCAGCCGGGTTCGACGGGGGGCGTCTACGGCCAGCGCAAGACGTTGCAGGGCAAGCTGCCGACCTACTATCTGTCGTTCGACGCCAACGATACGCGTCGCGACGTGAGCTGTACGGACTACAGCGTGACCTACGTCTCGAGCAATGCCACCGATCAGCCGTGGGCCAACATCGGGACGGGCTATTCGAGCATCCTGGGCGGTAAGTTCCGCATCCAGTGGTGTACGGAGCCTGCCGAGGCGGCCAAGCGCAACGTAGACATTCCGATGCTTCGCTACGCCGACATCCTGCTGATGTATGCCGAGACACAAAACTACCTCAACAACGGCCCAACGGCAGCCGCCACCTCGGCGCTGAAGCAGGTGCGCGAGCGTGCCGGCATTGGCTCGATGACAATACCGACTTCGCAAGACGCCTTCCAGGATGCGCTGCTTCAGGAGCGTAAGTGGGAGTTTGCCGACGAGTTCCTGCTGCGCAACGACCTCATCCGTATGAATCTCCTCGACCGCGAGCTCAAGCAGTGCAAGGCCGACATGATTGCCCTCTCCGACCACTCGGGAAAGTATGCCAACGTAGCCACCTACCGCCTCTACAAGTTCGTCAACAACGCCCAGACGTACGGCGACACCTTCCTCACCCTGCCGTATATCGACGTGACCGACCCGTCGGAAGTGGTGCTCATCTCCACCAAGCCAAGCACATCGTCGTCGGCCATGACTGCCTTCAACAACAAGATCAAGACGATTCTTGAGAAGCACGGCATCACCGACGGCTCGACATGGTACGCCACCAACATGTTCGAGAACTGGAACAGCAGTTACAACCAGAACACCCGACTCTGCGCCGGCTTCAAAAAGGCGGCTACAACGACCCTCTCCATCGGTGCCTCGACCTACACGCTCTGCACCGGTCGCAGCGAAAACGGCGGTACCTACCCGGCATGGATTGAAGGCGAGACGGGCCTCTTCTACGGCTACGAAGCCAACAAAACCGAGCTCTTCCCGTTTGCCAACGTTTCCTCCGGCCACCCGATGGTCGACAATCCGAACCTGACTCAGCATCCGGGCTATTTGCAATAAAGACCCTGAAAACGGGCCTATAGGGTCGCGGCATACGGCATTGGTTATAGCCGTGAAAGCTCCTCCTTCGAGCATTGTCGGCGATGCCGCGGCACACCGCGACCCTATTGCCTCTCTTTATGAAAGCACCGAGAACTCCGAACGCACCGAAAGCGTCGAAGACTCCGAGAATACCGTATACCAAAGAAAATCTCAAATAACTCAAATCCATTCTTTTCCCAAAACCAAAACCCATTATGAAAAAAGCATTACTCTTCGCTGCCTTCGCCCTTGCCACCGCTATGGGCTCCACCGTTAAAGCACAGGAATCGGTCGTTTACGACTTCAACAACACCCCTGTCTTCTTCGCCGACCTTCAGAACCCTGAAGGCATCTACAACCAGACCGCCAACTTCGACATCGTCAGCAAGACCGGGACGTTCTCGAACTTCGACGGCAGCACGTTTGCGCCCGAACTGATCTTCGACTTCGTGGAAGGCGACGTCTTCAGCGCCGACAAGACCAACCTCGACAATACCTTCCTCGGCTGCACGGGCAACCCGTCGCGCGTGACGTGGATGTACGGTTTGGGCTGCCTCTCGCTCGACGAATACAAGCAGAAAGTAGCCGACGGCAACCTCAACTATCAGGCGGCCACCGAAGCCGACTTCGTAGCCACCAAGCACGCGCTGGCATTCCTGCGCAATGCTTCCACCGCCAGCCGCGCCAATACTTACATCCAGTTCCCGGCCGTACAGGGTCCGTTCAAGCTCTCCATCTGGGCCGGTCATGCAGGCGGCTCGTATGTAGCGGGTGGCTTGAAGTTCAAGATCACGCAAATCGTCAACGGCGTTGAAGGCGAAGCTCAGGATGTAGTGAAAGAAGATGCCGAAGCCAAGCGCTTCTATCGCCTTGACTACAACATTTCCTCGACCGAGAAAGTGGCTATCCGCCTCACCAACGCAGGCAACGAATACTACCTCTACCACGTCATGATGACGCCGACCAACTCTTCGGCCATAACAACCGTGGCAACCGATGCCGACGATGCCAACGCGCCGGCCTACAATGTGCTCGGCGTACGTGTGGGTAGCGACTACAAAGGCATCGTCATCAAAAACGGCAAAAAGCTGATTCAGAAATAATCATAGACTGAAAGCTGATAAATCGCCTGAAATGAAACAGCAACTCCTTACGGCAACGGCGCTCCTTGCGAGCGCCGCAGCCCTCGCCCAGACAGGCGGGGGCTTGCTTGCATTCCCCGGTGCCGAAGGCTTCGGCCGCTTTGCGACGGGCGGACGCGGCGGCACCATCTACCACGTCACGTCGCTGGCCGATGCCGGTGCCGGCACGCTGCGCGACGCCGTGAGCGCGGAGGGGCGCATCGTGGTCTTCGACGTCAGCGGCATCATCCGGCTCGAATCGGCCCTCGTCTTCAAAGGCAACAACACCATCCTCGGCCAAACCGCTCCGGGCGAAGGGGTGCAGGTCTACGGCAACCGCATCTCCTTCTCCGATGCATCGAACCTCATCGTACGCCACATGCGCTTCCGCATGGGCATCAACGGCGAGAGCGGCAAGGACGCTTGCGGCGTGGCCAACGGGACAAACATGATCTTCGACCACCTCTCCGTGCTCTGGGGACGCGACGAAAACTTCTCCGTCAGCTGGGACAACAAGAACACCAAGCCCGGCAATATCACCATCCAAAACTCCATCATCGGCCAAGGACTCCAGACCCACTCATGCGGCGGCCTGATCCAGACCGACGGCGGCGTCACGCTCTACCGCAACCTCTACATCGAAAACAAGACCCGCAACCCGAAGGTAAAAGGCTTGAACCAATACGTCAACAACGTCGTCTACAACTGGGGCGACGGAGGTTGCTATATCATGGGCGACTCGGAAGGCGACACGTGGGCGCATATTGAGGGTAATTACTTCATTAAAGGGCCGTGGAACAACTCCACCCGACCGTTCACCCGCGGCACGCAGACCTTTCGCTTCTATGCCGCCGGCAACATGTATGACGACGATAAAGACGGCTCGCTCAACGGCCACGCCATGACTGTCGAAGAACAGATCGGACGACAGAGCGGCACGGCGGGCGACGGCTCGGACGACCAGTTCAGCACCTATATCGCCTCGCTCGAAACGCTCAACGCCGACACGCTTATCCCGCAACCAATCCCGCCTATCAACGAAATCATGAGTGCCGAAGCCGCCTACGCCTGGATGCTTCAGAACGTCGGCCCAACGCTCCCGGTGCGCGATGAGGTCGACCAATACCTCATCGACGAACTCGCCTCCTATGGCACCTCAGGCACCAAGAACGGTATCTCAAGCGAGCTGCAACTCGCTCATAAAGGCACAGGGACCCTTAGCGGCGGACAGCTCCCTACCGACACCGACCACGACGGTATTCCCGATGCGTGGGAAACGGCCAACGGTCTGAACCCGAACGATGCCACAGATGCCGCCGCCATCGCCGCCAACGGCTACGCCAACATCGAGAACTACGCCAACAGCCTCACGGGCCCCTACCCTTACCTGAAAGTACCGACGAAGTTTGCCGTCGACTCGCTCTCGACCGACTCTGTCCGCCTCTCCTGGCAACTCAACACGAATCTCACCCGCGGCTTCCTCGTGGAGCTTGCCGCCGGACACGATGACTACCGCGAAGCGGCCCGCCTCGAAGCGGGTACTACCAGCTGTCTGCTCACCGGACTCACTGCCGACCGCACTTCCTACAAAGTGCGCCTCTGCGCCTATAGCGACGACGGCCTGAAGTCCGACTACGTCAAAGCCTCGTTTGGCGTCGCCGCCGTCGATGATACCGACGACCCCGCCACGCCGTCGGGCGACGAGACTCAGGGCGACGTGCTCTTCTACACCGACTTCCACACCGCTCCGCAGGCTTGGGCCGATAAGTATGGCGACGTGACCGCCAACACCAACATCGTCAATGCCGCCAATACCTCCGTGACACTCGGAGGCATGAGCATCGGCTCGGGCGAAAACTCGCTCCGCATCCTCAACATGCCGGGTTGCCAAAGCGACAACGCATCGAGCGACTACGGCCCCTACACCGAGGCCGACGCCGGCGCCTCGCCCTACTGCATCCAGTTCTACACCGAGAAAGCGGGTGGCTACGTGCAGCTGCCGCAAGTGAGCGGCCCGTGCACCATCACCATCTACGCCGGCAACACCAGCGCCTCGCAGCGCACCATCCGACTGCTCACCACCACCCCGGCAGGCGAATCAGCCAAGAGTCTTGTCTTGGCCAACTCCAAACGGATGTTCAAGTTTACTTACACCGTAGCAGACTCCGCCGCCGTCAGCTTCAAGATCGACGCCAACGCCAAGAAGGTCAACGTCAACGACATCCTCATCGAGCGCTATACGCCGGGCGAAAGCCCGACACCGCTTGCCACGGTCGCATCCGATGCCTTGCGCGTCATTGCCTGGCAGGGAGCCTTGCGCATCCTGGGCCTTCAGGCGGGCGACGCGGTGAGCATCGCCGACCTCGGCGGCCGCCTCGTGAGCCGCTTTACGGCGCAGGCCGACGGCTCCGCCTCGGTCGGGGCTCCGAAGGGAGTCTACATCGTTTCGGTCAACGGACGGGGCCATACCGTCAGACTTTATTAAGCACAACACACTATGACAAATCTCAAATCACTTCGTCTTCCGCTCCTTGCGGCGGCAGCGATCCCGACTCTTGCCGGCCTCGCCGCCACCCCGCAGCAGGAGTATCTCACGCGCGGCGTCGTGGCGGTCAAAGCCCCGACGGGCGTGCTCGTATCGTGGCGCAGCCTCGTCACCGACCCCGCCGGCCTTGCCTTCGACGTCTACCGCGACGGCACGAAAGTCAACGCCTCACCCATCACCAAGAGCACCAACTTCCTCGACAAGGAGGGCACGGCCGGAGCACGTTATGTCGTGAAGACTTCCGGTTCTTCCGCCGCCGAAGAGACGTCGGAAGAGGTGGCCGCTTGGAGCGATATCTACACGAAGCTCCATCTCGACCGCCCCGCCGGCGGCACCACGCCCGACAAGACTGCCTATACCTACACGCCTAATGACTGTTCGGTGGGCGACGTCGACGGCGACGGCACCTACGAAATCTTCGTCAAGTGGGACCCCTCCAACTCGCAAGACAACTCCCTCAAAGCCTACGCCGGCAACGTCTATATCGACTGCTACAAGCTCTCGGGCGAAAAGCTGTGGCGCATCGACCTTGGCAAGAATATCCGCGCCGGGGCACACTACACGCAGTTTATGGTCTACGACTTCGACGGCGACGGCAAAGCCGAACTGGCCTGCAAGACGGCACCCGGCACCATCGACGGCCAGGGCAAATATGTGCTGATGGGCGACGACGACCCTACGGCCGACTACCGCAACTCCTCGGGCATCATCATCTCGGGGCCCGAATACCTCACCATGTTCAACGGGCAGACCGGCGCCGAGATTACCACCGTCAGTTACGTGCCGCTGCGTAGCGTCCATGCCCAGAGCTCATCGGGCTGGGGCGACAACTACGGCAACCGCTCCGAGCGCTACCTGGCCTGCGTGGCCTACCTCGACGGCGTGAAGCCGAGCCTCGTGATGTGTCGCGGCTACTATACGCACGCCTACCTCTGCGCTTGGGACTTCGACGGCCGCGAGCTCAAACAGCGCTGGCTCCACGCCTCCACCACCAAGAATAAGGAAGCCTACGGCGAAGGTGCCCACTCGCTGGCCGTGGGCGACGTCGACGGCGACGGTTGCGACGAAATCGTCTACGGTGCCGCCTCCATCGACCACGACGGCAAGCTGCTCTACCGTACCGGAGCGGGCCACGGCGATGCGCTCCACCTGGGCGACCTCGACCCCGACCGCGAAGGCTTGGAGGTATTTATGGTCCACGAAGAGAAGACCTCGACCTATAAGTGGGACTGCGAGATGCGCGATGCCCGCACAGGCGAAATTATCTGGGGGCTTGCGCAGAGCGGCAACGACATCGGCCGCGGCCTGGCTGCCGACGTCCTGGCCGACTATCGCGGCTACGAGATGTGGCCAAGCGCCGACTACAGCTCCGGCTCGGCGGCAAGCGCCATGTTCGACTGCAAAGGCAACAAGATTCTCTCCAAGCGCCCGTCGACCAACTTCCGCATCTATTGGGACGGCGATCTGCAAGACGAGCTCTTCGACGGCAGCTACAGCTCGACCGACGCCAAAGCCTGCCCCGTCATCACCAGAGTGAGCAAGACGGGCAGCTCGAC
>X1_Eurasian_Beaver__coassemble_124_pt1 | contig 12943 bp, 8 predicted proteins | sample X1_Eurasian_Beaver__metabat2_low_PE_008 | metagenome-assembled genome bin X1_Eurasian_Beaver | reverse complement strand
GGCATAGATCGCCCCCATGACGATAATTACTGCCGTCACTGCGAAGAAGATAAAGCCGCCGGATGCCACCGGCATCGTTACGAGGTGTGTCAGAATCGAATAGGTTGCTCCGGCAATAAGGATTATCAGCGCAATAGTAGCTGCCAACATCTCCTTCGAGTAAGAGGATTTGAAACTATTCATAGTAGAAAGGTCTGAAGTTAGGAGAATGAGAGTAAGGGAGAGATAGTTCTTGCATGCACGCAGAAACGAATATACTCCTTTTAATTAATACAGCAACGGCCGAAAACAGTTCGTTTTCGGCCGTTACTTATTATTATCCGTTGACGTATCTTTTTATGTTATAACGGATTGGGTTAAAAAAACGGTGCTATTGGCGGCATTGGTCGATTATACGGCGTGGTTTGAATGTATAATCGAAATCCCCAAAGCTCGCTCAATCTTGCAAAGCGTCTCAAGCGAAAGGTTTTCGCGACCTTTCAGAATTTTCGAGATATATTGCTGGCTACAATCCATCAAATCTGCCAGTTGGCGCTGAGTCATACCGATGGCCTCCATGCGGTCGAGCATCAGCATGGCAATTTGTTGGGAGTGGCGAAGCCATTCCTTATTCTCCACGCGCTCCTGTGCTGCCTCTCTCCATCGACTTGGGTCGGCGGATTGATGCTGTCTTATTCGGTCTGCTGTATTCATAATTAAGCTATTTAGAGTTCGCTGATATAGTCTATAAAACCTTCATTGTCTATTATCCCTTCATTGATTAGGAATTGTCTTACTTTCTCTATTTTTTGAAGTTCTCGATTCGAATGCGGTCGTTCTTGCATAGTTGCCGTAAGCTTGATAGTCCCTCCGGTAATGATGTAGACTCCATCGGAAAGTCGTAGCGCATATATCCGTAACCATGATGGATATGTTCTTTTCTTACCTCGAGCTTTCATCTTTTCCAAGAAATCAACGACGGTTCGGCTGTTGTATAGTGGCCTGAATACAAGCTCGAGATTTGCCTCGGGGGATATATCCATTATAATTGCTTCAAGACGTTCGCTGTCTTCAATCGTTAATGATATGGCGTAATTGATATCCGTAATTTTGAAGTAAGATTTCAAGTCTTCATAATTCTCTTTAAAGAATTCACGTAGCCATACTACATCATTCCATTTGTCGAACAGAAGGAAAAGCTCATTCTCGGGTTCTCCATCGTATCTGACCGCCCATAGTCGGCCATCTCCGGTAATATCATCAAAGGTCATATAGTCTTTATATTTAATACAATACAAAGATATATGTTTTAATTATACAACTTGTGAGTTGTATCTATTTTTTGTCAACTTACTATTTTATTTTCTTCGTCATTGCCGTCAAACAACCGCCCCTGCCTTACATCGCGCTCCTCCAGTCGGCGATTCACCTTGGCGGTAAACTCGAAGTTTTTCAAGCCCCAGTCGGGGGCGATGAGCAGCTCTTTGGGCGATTGCGAGACGAAGCGCTCCACGACGATGTCGGGGCGCAGTCGCTCCACGAAGTCGATCACCAAGTCGATGTATTCGTCTGCCTCGAAGAGGTGGAACTTCTCGGGCTCCTCTTCGCGCTGACGAGCCATGCGCGTCTGGCGGATGAGCTGCAGCTGGTGAAGCTTGAGTGTGGTGATGGGCAGGGCCGAGAGGCGGGCGGCGTGGGCGAGCATCTCCTCGCGCGATTCGCCGGGCAGGCCCAAGATCATGTGTGCGCCGGTGATGATGCCCCGAGCGGCGGTGCGGCGGATGGCGTCGACGGAGCATTGCCATGAGTGGCCGCGATTGATATACTCCAAAGTGCGGTCGAGCGTCGACTCGACGCCGTATTCTACCATGACGAACGTCTGCCGGGACAGTTCCGAGAGGTAGTCGAGCAGCTCGTCGGGCATGCAGTCGGGGCGGGTGCCGATGATGAGCCCCACCACGTCGGGCTGCGCCAACGCCTCCTCATATTTGGCCCGAAGCTCGGCGAGCTCGCCGTAGGTGTTGGTGTAGGCCTGAAAGTAGGCCAAGAATTTCATCTGCGGATACTTGCGGGCGAAGAACGCCTTGCCGCGCGCTATCTGCTCGGCGATTGGCTCGGGCGTGTGACAATAGCCGGGGCTGAAGGTCTGGTTGTTGCAATAGGTGCAGCCGCCCGTCCCCTTCAGGCCGTCGCGGTTGGGGCAGGTGAAGCCCGCGTTGATCGAAATCTTCTGTACTTTATAGGGGAAGTGGCGCGACAGGAAGTCGCCCAAATCGTTGTATCGCTTCATAGGGATGGTCGTTTGCAATGCGTTGTTTCTGCAAAAGTAAGCGATTTCGGGCGGAGAATCAACGGGATGAGGCCGGAGAGTCGTGATTGGGCGGGGGAGGGGCTGTAAGGGCGATGGATTGTCTTGCCGCGTTTCGCCTGCGCTTTATCTTTATAGGGCGTTTCGCCTGCGCTTAATTATGTATTTTTAGTATAAGGCGAGTCTTTCTTTTAATTCGGCGTTAAAATATTTCCTATTAATCGAATTTAACTATCGGGGGGGGGTAATGCGTCAAATTATATTTAGATTAGCAATGTGAAAGGGAATAATGTTGCTGCGAACCGCCGTTATATCCCGTCGAATAGATAAGAAGCAGAACGATATGGAGCGTTGCTGCCAGCTTATACTACAGAGAGATAACACACTGATGATTCACTCAACCGTCAATGCCGATGAGAAAGCTTCTGTTATAACCCGCTTTTTGCGACGTATAAAGCAGTGACTTCGGTTGTTGCTTTGCGTTTGCGCTACTACAACTTCAGCCCGAACCTCGGCCCATGCCCCGACACGGCGTAATGCCCTTCCGACGGCTCTTTGGGCCTCTCATCCCAATCATTCAAAAAAAACTATGCCATCCGGGAAAAGCAAGCTTTCTCCGGACAGCTATACGTATGCCTATTGTAAACCCCTAAGTATAACTATTAAATCCGAATTGCTAATGAGAATAGACCCTAAACTACACCTTTAACCAACCAAACACGCTAATTAATAGTGGAAACACATTTACTACCAGATTAACTTGTATAAATCTATGCAGAAAAAATCCTTTTCAGCTGATTGGGCTCACAAGAGTCCCTATCGCAACTCCTACCTGAGGATAGCAGGATTAGGCGTTCTGCTGTCGTGTGCCGCAACACCGCTTACGCTTGCGGCCTCGCCTGCCTCGGCCGGAGCCGCCATTGAGCAACAGACATCGCAAGCCACAGGGGTGGTGCTCGACGAATCGGGCCAGCCGCTTGTCGGCGTAACAGTCCAAGTGAAAGGCACACAGCGTGGCACGATTACCGACTACGACGGTAAGTTTGCCATCGACATCAAGCCGGGCGAAACGCTCGAATTCTCGTATATCGGCTATACGAGCGTAACTGCCAAGGGAGCCTCACACATGAAAATCACACTCAAGGAAGACCTTCAGAACCTCGACGAGGTGGTCGTAGTGGGCTACGGCAGCACGACGAAGCGCGCCATGATTGCCTCCGTATCTTCGGTCAACACCAAGCAGATGGAAAACCTTCCGGCCGTCAACATCACGCAGAGCCTCGCCGGTCGTTCGCCGGGCCTTATCGTCAAGGCAAGCGGTGGTGGTATCAACAAGAACAGCCAGATCTCTATCCGCGGGGGTAGCACGCCGCTCGTTGTCATCGACGGTGTGATTCGCGAATACTCGGACTTCACCACCCTTTCGGCCGACGATATCGAGTCGATGTCGATCTTGAAAGACGCCTCGGCTACGGCGGTCTACGGGTCGCGCGCCGGTAACGGTATCCTCCAGATTACGACCAAGAGCGGTAGCGCCAATGCCATGCCGTCTATCAACTACAGCTTCAACCAAAGCTGGTCGCAGCCGTATATCTGGGCCGAAAAGCTCAGTTCCTACGAGCTCGCCTACTATAATAATATGGTGGCCGACCTCTACGGCCTGAAGCATCCGTATACCGACGAGGCCGTGCAGAAGTATAAAGACCATTCTGACCTGCTCAACTATCCGGATACCGACTGGAACAGCCTCGTTTTGCGCAACTTTGCTCCGACGCAGAAGCATAACTTCAGCATCTCGGGCGGCAATAAGATGAATAAGTTCTACGCCGCTTTGGGCTATATCGACCAAGAATCGCTCTATCGCTCGAACTCGCACAATATGCAGCGCTACAACTTCCGCCTCACCGAAGACACCAACATCGAAGCCATCGGCCTCAACCTCAATGCGCAGATTGACGGCTACGTGCAAGACGAAGTGCAGCCTGTATCGAGCACCGCAAGCTACAACTACGACAACCCTTACTACTACGTCTTCTCGCACATCGCCAACAATAGTGCCATGGCTACGGCCCTCAACGAATATGGCCTCATCTATACGAGCCCCGGCGACCATCCGCTGGCCGAGACTTCGAGCGAGTCCGGCTACGGCAAGCGCAAGAATACGGTGGTCAACGGTAAGGTCGGCGCCATCTGGTCGTTGCCATGGGTGAAGGGGCTCTCGCTCCGCGCCACGGGTAGCTACCGCTATTGGGGCTGGCACGAAAAGGTCTATCAGAAAGACTGTCCGCGCTATGACCTCGGTTCGCAGACTCCGGTGACAACGTCGTCGCCGCAGCTGACCGTTCGCGACCAGAACGGCTACGCCTACACCGTGCAGGCCTTTGCCGACTATACGAACACCTTTGGCAAGCATACCGTATCGGGCTTGGTGGGTTATGAATCGTCGTACGACTTCTATAACACCCTCGAAGGCAAGCGTGTCAACTACGTGTTCGACATGGACCAGCTCAACTCGGGCCCGACAGCCAACCTGACCAATGCCGGTACGGAAGCTGAAAGCGGCCGTGCGGGCTGGATCTTCCAAGCCAAGTACAACTACGCCAACAAGTATTTCGTCGAAGGTAGTATCCGCTACGACGGTAGCGACCAGTTCCCGAAAGACAAGCGTTGGGGGACGTTCTACTCGGCATCGCTCGGTTGGTCGGTCATCGACGAAGACTTTATGGCCTACTTCCGCGACAACAACATCTTCAACAGCTTGAAGCTTCGCGGCTCTTATGGCGAAGTGGGTCTCGACAACTGGGACAGTAGCACGTCATACTATCTGTCGCGCTTTGCCTACCTGGCATCGTACAACTATACGGCCAATCAATACGTGATTGGAGGCTCGATGCAGCCGGGCCTCTCCGAAGGTTCGCTCCCGTCGCCTGACATCAGCTGGTTTACGACCCGTCAGGCCGACTTCGGTGTCGACTTCGCCTCGCTCAACAACCGCCTCTACGGTAGCATCGACTACTTCTACTACTCTACCAAGGGCTTCCTCTACTCGCCGGATGCGCTGACCGTGGGCTATACCGACCCGCTCGGCACGAGCCTTCCAAAGGTGGTGACCGACGGTGAAGAACGCCGCGCCGGTTGGGAGTTCCAGTTTGGATGGCGCGACCGCATCGGCGCCTTCGAGTACGACCTCTCGACCAACTTTACTTACTTCGACAAGATGTGGGCGCTCAACCCGGCCGAAAGCCTCGAATCGAAGAAGAACCCTTATTCGCGCACCACACAGCGCAAAGGCTACTACGGCTCGCTCTATAACTGCCTCGGCTACTATACCTCGGCCGACCAGATTATCAACAGCGTACAGCCTCAGGGTTCGAAGAACCTCTCACCGGGCGACTTGATGTATGAAGACTTCAACGGCGACGGTTTGATTGACAGCTCCGATATGTACAACCAGGGTAAGAACTCCTTCCCGCGCGGCTTGTATGGCGTCAACCTCAATATGCGCTATAAGGGCTTCAACTTGGCCATTCTCGTGCAGGGTACGACCCGCTTCGATACGCAGATCGTGACAGGCGGCCTTAAGTACACCTATAATACCGACTTCTGGCGCCCGGACAACACCAACGCCAAGTATCCGCGCCTCCTCGGTGAAGGTATCGACAACGGTGGCAACAACGGCCTGTCGAGCAACTTCTACCTCATCAACTCGCGCTACTGCCGTTTGAAAGACGTACGCTTCTCTTACGACTTCAAGCATAAACTTCTGAAGAACGTGAAGTGGCTATCTCGCCTCGAAGCAGTAGTCAGCGGTCAGAACCTGCTGACCATTTCGCCACTTACGAAGTATGGTCTTGACCCTGAAAATGCCAGCACCGAAAACTACTCTTATCCGCTCGAACGTACGTTTGCCGTGGGTATCAATCTGGGATTCTAATCACTAAAAACACAGTTGTATGAACAATTACATGAAATATATCACGTGTGTGGTCGCTTCGGGGCTTGCATTGGCCGCGTGCGATACCATGGATACCAAGCCGCTCGAATCCTATACGGAAGAGGTCGTATGGAACTCGAAGAAGACGGCCGACGCATTCGTTTACAACGTCTATGCCGACCTCTTCGGGACGAGCAGCTCCACAAGCAGCAGCGCCAACAACCGCATGTGGAGTGGCATGGTTTATAACGAGGGCTACACGCCAAACGGCTGTAACTACGTGAGCTTCGCCGCCGACGCCTTCTCGCAAGACAATATCACAAACTCTTACGACGCCGGTATCAACAAGTTCAGCCTCCTGCGCAAGTGTAACATGATTATCGAAAAGTCGGCCGCATCGACCGCCCTGAGCGAACAAGAGAAAGCCGAGCTTGCCGCCGAAGGTCAGTTTATGCGCGGTATGGTCTACTTCGCACAGGCCCGCTACATGGGTCGCTTCGTGCCGGTCAATCGTGTGCTCGACACCGACGATACCGAAGCGTTTAAGACACCGCTTACCGCCAGCGTGGCCGAAAGCTACAGCAAATACATCATCCCCGACCTCGAAGCCGGTACGCTGATGCCTGAGACATCCGACGCCGGTCGTCTCAATCGCTATGTGGCCTACGCCTACCTCAGCGAAGCGTGCCTTCAGGCTTATGCCTATACGCAGGATGCCTCGTATCTGACCAAGGCTATCAGTGCCGCCGATGAGGTAATCAACAGCGGACAATACTCGATTGCCGACGCCGACCGTTTCGCCAACATGTTTCAAGACGCGGGAAAGAACGACAACGAAATCATCTTTGCCGTCTACAAGCTGGCCGTCAACACAACCGTCAGCAGTATTCGCGAAATCATCAACATGTTCCCGAACATCAGTACGAGCAATCATAAGGTGACGGTGGCTAGTACGGGCGAACGCATTCAGGTGTGCTTCCCGGAATTCAATAACCCGAACGGCCAGAGCTTTATCGGTTGGGAGTTCTATTGCCCGACAGCCGATATTGCCGATGCCTTCCTCGTTATCGACCAGAAAGACGGTCAGCCGAAGCCTTACTACGAGACGTCGCAGTTTACCGAAGCCACCGAAGACGACCTTGCCAACATCAAGTATGCTTGCTACACCTATGCGCTTAGCAATGCCGACGACGTGAAGGCCGCTCCGGCCGGCTCCGTGGGCTCGAACTATACGCTTCCCGAACAGGAAGACATGACTCAGAACACCATCAAGAAAGCTTGGCGACTCAAAGCCGACTATAAAGGTGGCAAAAACATCTCCGAGCTGATGTATGAGAACCGCGACAAGCGATTCTATGCCACGATGGTCTACGACTCATGTACGTGGATGAACGAGCTCGTGACCTACCATTGCAACGGTAACGCTTGGCGTGCCACGCGCAACTACGGCTCGCACACTTCGCTCAGCAACTACCACTATCGCAAGCAGGTCTACCACACTACGACTCAGAGCTACGCGACGAATCAGACCGATTACCACGTCGTGTTGATGCGTTTGGGCCGCGTCTACCTCAACAAGGCCGAAGCCCTTCTCCACCAAGGCAAGTATGCCGAAGCGATAAATATGCTCAACGTGACACGCACGAACCATGGTGCTCTTCCTGCCGCAACGGCCTCAAGCCTCGAAGAAGCGTGGAAGATCTATAAGAACGAACGTCGCTGCGACCTCGCCTTCGAAAACGACTATTACTACAGCCTCCTGCGCTGGGGTATGGTGGGCGGTTATGCCAACAACGGTCGTCCTGCCGGCGAAGTTATCGAAGAGCTTACTACTCCGGTTCACGGCGTACAGATCGACGTGGCTCGCGCCCGCACGTATCAGTTCGAAATCTCGACTTATAACCAGAACGTGCGCAACTTTACGAAGAAGCGCTACCTGCTGCCAATCCCGCAGTCGTTTATCGACAAGCGCGCCGCCAGTGGTATTATCGATACGAACAATACCGGTTGGTAAGCTTGCTTGCTGACCCCTTTATTAACACTAAGACATGTGAAGTATGAAAAAGTATATTTTATCCTTGTTTGTGGCTTTGGCCACGCTGACGCTCAGCTCTTGTCTGGACGGCAATCTCGAATCGCTCCCGACGTTTGACGACGCCGAGATTTCGAATGTTCGCTATGCCGACTACCGCTGGAAGAGCTCGACGGAAACCGTGCTTGGCGGCGAAGCTGCCACCTACAAGCAGGTGCTCAACGTCGAAGAGAGCAAGAAGGTGTCGGACGGCAATATCGAAGTGAAGATTAGCGTGCCGCTTGCATCGGGCAACTTTACGAGTAGCGTGCGCAGCCAAGTAAACGTGAAGAACATTGCTTTGGCCGTTACAATCTCGACTGCCGCTCGCATCGAGCCTATCGACGGTGCCCCTACATTGGGCATCCCCGGCGACTGGAGCAAGCCAAACAAATATCGCGTCACGGCTGCCGATGGCAAAACCAAGAAGGAATGGACAATAACTGTCACTAATTTCCGTTTTGTGGAATAATATTTGAGTGCGCGGGGGCGTCGCCTCGTCTGTGTGGCGACGCCCCCTTTTTTTCCTCCCAAACATCTTCTCTATTGCTTATGAAACGACTCTTTGCCGCCACCCTTTCGCTGCTCTGCCTGCCTCCCGCCGCCGGCCAGCATCGCCTCGGCTCGAACGTCGACTCGACGCTGACGCGCCCCGGCGAAATCCCATACGAAATGAAGCGCGATGAGCGCAAGCCTACGGTCAGCTTTGATGATTGTACGCGCTGGTTCGTCGAGACCGAGCATTGCGACGCTACGCTCTGCCGAAGCAATCAGGAGATAGTCACCGACGAATACTCCGGCAAAATCCGCTACCGCACGGCCCAACCGCAAGCCTCCATCTTTGTGGGGCTCGTCGAGCCGTTGGCGCTTGCCGACGATTGGGATTGTTTGGACGTCTGGACGCTGGGCGACCATTGGTTGTGGGGCGAGCCCCACTCTTCCACCTCAATGCCCGTCTACGCCTGTTTCCTCGGGCGCGACGGCGAAGTCCATGAGATTAACATGGTGCAATCGGGCTACTCGCAGTTTGCCCACAAGTATTGGTTTCTCAACCATATTAAGCTCAACGACGCCACCAAGCTCTATTCGCACTTTCTCGGCTACCGCCTGCGCGGCAACCACACCGATGCGGGGACAGACCACACCGTCTTCCTCGGCAATACCTATATTTATAAAGAGGAGCTTCGGCCGCTGACGTTCCGCCCGTTCCCGACCGACTTGCCGTTTCCGCTTCGACAACAGACCATTCTCCCGACCAACAAACTCTCCTCATACAGCAACAGCGTTGCGCGCGTCGGAGCCGACTATCGCTTCGACTATAAGGCAAAAGATGCCCGCATCAGCTACTCCATCCCTGCCGCCGACCTGCTCGGAGCAATCCGCGTCAGCCTCGACGGCAGGCAGCGGGAGCAGATTAGCCCCCGCATCGTCGGCTGGGCCGACGGCACCGCCGCCCGACTCACGCCGACCGATGTGCGCCTCGCGGACGATACGCTCTTCTTCAGTGCCGAGGGTTGCTATGAGGGCGAGCGCGTGCCGTTTGAAGGATGGTATACCATCAATCAGAAGTCGCTCATCTTTCATCTCGAAGAGACGGGCGAGGTGGGGCATGTAGCCTCACTCTCGTCGGGCACCATCGAGCGGGGCGACGGCTTTACCACGCTGATTCCATTCTTGAAATACAACCATTCCGACCGCCCGTCGATACTCTGTCGCGACGACCTTTTCACGTTTATGATCTTTGATTGGTACAAGACCAATGCTTCTGTCGTTTCGGCCGGTCGGGCAGCCGAAGGCCTTTTCACGGGAGGCGAGATGCGCTATATCCCGAAGACCGACGGCCTTCGCAACCCGCTCTGCGAAACGCTCTTCGTCAACGTCTCGCCCGACGTGCAGGAGGTGCTCCCGACCGTCGACAATCCGGCCTCTCCGATGCGCTCATTGCAGGCCGACCGCCTTTGGTGTATCAACGGCGGTGCCGACTTGGATCGGCTCGGAGCTTTCGTCAGCGACCTGCGTAGCAAGGGGCTCGAGAAGGTGACGATACGCTACCACGAAGACTTCTGGCGCAAGGGCGGCGAGAGCTATACGTTCAAGCTTGAGCCGAATCCGGAGCTGGGCGTGGAGGGCGTCAGGGAGTATGTGCAGTTTGTCAAAGACAACGATTGGCGCGTAGGCCTTTACAGCAACTACACCGATATGGCACCGGTCAACGCCCGATGGAGTCCCGACATGATGCAGGTAGAGTCCAACGGAGGCTGGCAAGTATCGTGGTCGCGCTGCTATGCGCCGAAGCCGCAGGTGGCTTGGGAGATGGAGGCCGAGCTGGCACCTCAGATTCAGCGCATCTACGGCACGAACCACTCCTATTGCGACGTCCATACGGCTATATCGCCGCTTACGCGCGTCGACTACGATGCGCGCGTGCCCGATGCAGGCAAGATGCGCGGCGTCTATAATCGCTATGGCATGCTCCTGATGAACGAACGGGTGGCCTACAACGGCCCCGTCTATTCCGAGGGCGGACACCACTGGTGGTACGCCGGCTTGCTCGACGGCAATTATGCCAACGACGACCTGACAAATCTGCCGCTCTTCCCCGACTTCAATCTGCTGAAGATTCATCCGCTCGAAATGGATGCGGCCAATACGGGGACGGGACATCAGTACATCTGCTACGCCTTGGCCTACGGCAATCTCGGCATTCTCTCCGAAGGTAACGACGCCGTCATGCGCTACGCCTTCCTTCAGCCGATGCAGCAGGAATATGTGATGATACCAATCACTTCGATAACCTATTATCAGGATGGTGTGGGCTACGACACGTCTGAGGCACTCAAGCACGGCATGCTCAAAGCGCCGCAGCTCCGTCTCGTCTATGCCTCGGGGCTGGAGGCCTACGTCAACTTCGGCAATTCGCCGTGGAGCATCGACGTCGACGGCAAGACTCTGACATTGCCTCAGTATGGCTTTTATGCCTTCTCGCCTCAGAGCGGACGATGCAGTGCCTCGACGCTTGCCCACGGCGAGCGGCTCGACGAAGTGCGCAGCCCGGAACTCTATTATTTAAATACGCACGGGCGCACCGTCGACGCTCCGCTCGGCGGCAACGGCCACTACCTCTTGAAGAAAGAGAAGTTTGCTTGGGAACTGATCCCGCTCGACGACTCGACCACCGCTTGCATCGATGTCAAGTTGCTCGACCCGACAATGAAAGAAGCACATGTTATAGGTATAGATAATCAAGGTGATTATTTGATTAAAAAATACCATTCTGAGAATGGCATGATTCGTATAAAACCTGAGAAGGGAGTATATAAATATCAGATTGTCCCGGCAATCTGAACTTGCTTTTCTCGTGTTATTCTCCAAAACTAAAGAAAGGGGGCGTCAGTGACTGACATCCCCCTTTTCTGTTTTATGCAGCAAGACATTGCCGCTATATCGGTTTCGGACTGCGACAGAACGTGAGCTTCGACCCTCTCTCGCCCGTCAGACCTTCAGGTAAACGCCCCGCTTGTAGCAATAATAGAGTATGCCGAAGAGGATGGCGGCGTTGGCCGTGGCAATCAGCGCCGGATAGAAGGCGCCGAGATACTGTTGAAAGCCGTAGAGCAACGATTGGCTGATGCTCGTGAAGCTGACCACCGAGGCGAGCATATAGGCCAGAATCGAGTTGGTGCCGTAGACGCACAGCCACGTCAGCCCGCGCCGGTGTCCGCAGACGTCAATCCGGTAGTAGAGCACTCCCATCAGAAGGAAGCAGTAGCCGCTGCTGACGAGCACCATCGACGAAGTCCAGAGCTTCTTGATAATCGGCATTTCGAGGCTGAAGAGCCATCCGCCGGCCGTAAGCCCTGCGCCGATGGCAAGGAGCAACAGCGTCTTGCGACGGGGCGAAGCGTTGCCGCGCAGGATGTTGCCCGCCCACGTGCCGCTGAGCACGGTGGCTACGAATCCGAGACTGCTCAAGATCCAGGTGTAGCGATACCACGGGGCGAAGACCACCCTTCCCGCTTCGACGGTGGCGCCGTCGCGAAAGCGTCCCAACACCCGACAGTCAATCCACTCCGCCAAGTTGCCCTCGGGCGTATAGTTGCCGCCGCCGAAGCCGTCGATGCGAATAAACTGCATCATCGCCCAAAAGGCGGCAAGCAGGCTGAAGAATGTGATTACCTGCGTGCTCGGCTTGCTGTGGAGGAAGAGCAGGGCCGAAGCGGCATAGCCCACGGCAATGCTCTGCAGCGTGTTCGAGAGGAGGTAGATGCGACTCGGGTCGAGCCCCAGCAAGTTGCCCTGACAAATCATGCCGAAGAGCCATAGCAATAAGAATCGCTTGGCGATGCGGCGATAGGTGGGGCGCTTGTCGGCTGCCGTGCGGGCTTTGCCGAGAGCAAACGGGATTGAGGCGCCCGACATGAAGAGAAACAAGGGCATCACGAGATCCCACGAAGAGAACCCTTCCCACTCCACATGAGTGAACCACCGGAGCAGGTTGTCGTAGGCGGGGCTGTTGAAAGCGGGCCCCAACTTGATAAGTACGCCGCTCAGCGCCACGAGGGCAAACAGGTCGATGCCTCGAAGCACGTCGAGCGAAAGAAGTCGGTTTGACGTGTTTTCCATTGTGATGAAACTAAAATCCGGTTATACC
>X1_Eurasian_Beaver__coassemble_109_pt1 | contig 13763 bp, 9 predicted proteins | sample X1_Eurasian_Beaver__metabat2_low_PE_008 | metagenome-assembled genome bin X1_Eurasian_Beaver | reverse complement strand
GAATAATCCCCTCGTACTGACGGGCGACGCGGAGCAGGTCGATGTTGGCCGCCAGCGTCCAATAAGCCATGTCGGCTTGGAGGGTGATGTTGTCGAGCGTGAGTTCGACGTTCTGCCGGCTCACCTCTTCTTGAAGCTTGTCGGCCTGATATTGCGCCTGAAGCGAGCCGCCGGCATAGAGCGGCTGCGAGAGCACGCCGCCGCCGAAGTAGGTATATGGATGGTAGGTGCCGGCAGGGGCATTCCAGAGGTCGAGGTTGGTCAGGTCTATCGAGCCGCTTCCGGCCAAGTCGATGCGGGGCAGGAAGCCGGTGCGGTCGGCCTTACGCTTGGCGGTGGCCGACGTGACGCTCTCGCGCGCCTGCTTGAGCTGTTGGCTGTAGCTCATGACGCGCTCGCGGTAGTCATCGAGCGAGAAGTATTGCTGGGCTCGAAGCGCTCCCGTCGATGCCAGAAGCGCTCCGATGAGAAGCCCGTATGTCAGGTGATTCATTGTTCGGAATATTTAATACGGTAAATCGCACAGTAGGCCACCGGCAGCATCAGAATAGTCAGGAGCGATGCGGCAAGCAAGCCACCCATAATCACGGCTGCAAGGCCTCCGAAAAGCGAGTCGAAGAGGAGCGGCAGCATGCCGAGGATAGTGGTGCCCGAGGCCATCACAACCGGCACGATACGCGACTTCGTGGCGGCCACCACCGCTTCGAGCGGCGGCAGACCCGCCTCCTTCTCGATGTTGATTTGGTCGACAAGCACGATGGCATTCTTTATGTTCATCCCTATCAACCCCAGAAGGCCCAGGAGGGCAAAGAAGTCGAACATCTTGCCGAACAACGCAAGCCCCAGCACGATGCCGATAAAGATGAGCGGGATCATCAGCAGAATCACGATCGGCTCGCGGAAGTTGTTGAACAGGAGCAGCAGCGTCAGGAACATCAGGAACGCCGTAAGCGGCATATTCTCGGCCAGCGCGTCGTTCGACTCTTTCTGGCTCTCCTGCTCGCCGTAGTAGCTCATCTCGTAGCCTTCGGGAAGCTGAATCTGCTGTTGCGCCGTTGCCCAAATCTCATTAAAGGCGGCGATGGCGTTGGCTCCGCGCATCGGGTCGGCTTGCGCCATCATCAGCTTCTCGCGGTTCTCGCGTTTGATCATGCCGAAGTCGTAGCCGAACGGGATGGAGTCGACCACCTGTTCGAGCGGGATAGCGATTCCCTTGGTGTTGAATACGGGGAGGGTCTTGATATTGTTGAGGTCGAACGAGTTGATGTTGTTATCCTTCAGGAGGATGTTCATCACTTGGTCGCCCTCGCGATACTGGCTCAAGGTGTAGCCCTTCGTGGCAACCTCGATGGAGGCGGCCATGTTGGCGCGGCTTACTCCCACCCGTTGCCCTTTGGCCTGCGAATAGACCGGCGTGCTGACCGGCACCTTGTTGCCCCAGCTGTTGCGGATATGGGTCAGGTTGCCCTGAGCGTGCATCAGGTCGATCACTTGGTTGGTGAGCATCACGAGCGTATCGGTGTTCGATCCCTTGAAGCCAATCTCGATGGTGGCCTCGGTGGCCGGCGAGAGCTTGAAGAGCGATGAGCGAGTCAGGACGCTCGGATAGTTGTCCTGCATATAGTTGTTAAACCAGGCTTCCTTTTCGATGGTGTGCTTCTTGTCTTTCAGCTCGATAAGGATATTGGCCACGTTCGGCTTCGGACCGAGCGAGGTGCTGGCCAGATAGTAGCGGAGTGGCGAGGCACCCATGGTGATGCTGACGCGCTCCACTTCGGGCTGTGCCATCACTTCGGCCTCTATCTTCTTCATATCGGCCTCCACTTCGCGGATATTATAGCCGTCGGGCCAGAACATGTCGGCGCGGAAGTAGTTCTTATCCATGCTCGGGAAGAAGTTTTGCGGCAATTTGCCCATCACTACGAGCGAGACGAAGAGCGCCACGATGGCCACGCCGATGGTCAGCCAACGGCGCTTGATGAGCATACGCAGGACTGATTCGAAGCGGTGGTAGAAGCGGTTGTCGTATGGGTCTTTCTGCTCACGGCCATCGTTATCCTTAAGAATCCAATTGCCAAACGTGGTGGTCTGGCTCAGGGCGAGAATCCAGCTGAGCGTGAGCGAGAGGGAGAGCACGACGAAAAGCGGCTTCACCATCTCGGCTACGCCCGACGGGGCCAGATACATCGGCAGGAACGAGCAGATGGCGATAAACGTGGCGCCGAGCAGGCCCCACTGCGGGATGGTGGCGCCGTCGATGAGTGCTTTGAGCTTCGGCACGCCTCGCTTGATGGCTACTTGGGCATTGTCGGTCACGACGATGGCATTGTCGACCAGCATCCCCATGGCGATGATGAAGCCGGCGAGCGAGGTGCGGTTGAGTCCCGTGTCGATATACATCATGACGAGCATCGTACCTCCTATCGAGAAGATAAGCGAGCTGCCGATAAGCACGCCGGCGCGGAGCCCCATGACGAGCATGATGATGATGATGACGATGGCGACAGACTCGATCAGGTTGAGGATAAAGCCGTTGTTGGCATCGCGCGCGATGTCGCCTTCGAGGTAGAGCGGTTCGATATTGAGCCCTACGGGGAGGAGCGGCGTGATGGCGGCGAGCTCTTCGGCTACGGCGTCGCCGATAGTTACGACGTCTTTCTTCGTGTCGGAGGAGACGCCTATTCCGATTGCAGGCTTGCCGTTGATGCGCATCAGGGTTGAAGGCGGATTGACGTAGCCCTGCTCGACTACGGCAATGTCGCCCAAGCGAAACTGCTGACCGTTGGCGGCGGTGATAGTCTGGTTGCGGATGTCGTCGAGGTTGCTGTAGGTGCCCGAGGCGACAATCTTAAGTTGCATCTCGCCGGCAAGGCGTTCGCCGGTATTAATCACTTGGTTTTGCGCTGCGAGGGCCGAGGCGAGCTGTTGCGGCGTAATGCCCATATTGGCAAGCTTCGGGATTGGGATGAAGACGTTGACGCACTCGGTCGGTTCGCCGAAGGCGCTCACTTTGACTACGCCGGGCACCGTAGCCAAGCGCGTCGTGATATACTTGCTCCAAGTGCGGAGCTCGCTATAGTTGAAGCCGGGGTCGGCCGAGAGGCCGTAGTAGATGCCAAAGACATCGCCGAAGTCGTCGCGCACGGTGATGGCGCTGGCGCCTTGCGGCAGGCTCGGCGTGATATTAATCACCTTGCGGCGCAGTTCGTCCCACTTCTGGGGCGTCTCGTCGGCTTTGGTGGCGTCGGTCAGTTCGACCGTGATTTTCGACATGCCGTAGCTCGATTCAGACTTGATTTTCTTGATGTTCTGCATGGTCTGAATCTCACGTTCGATGGGCTCGGTGATGAGTTTCTCTACCTCCTGCGGCGTAGCGCCGGGATAGTAGCACATCAGCACTGCGCTCTTCACCACAAACGGAGCGTCTTCTTTCTTGGCAAGCTTGTCGAAGGCAACGATGCCGCCGAGCAACATCACAGCCAAGAAAAAGCAGACCACCTTCGGGTGCGACAGTGAATATTGGGTAATACTCATAGCATAGTGGGTTTACAATTTGATTATAAAAGGGAGGATTAGTTGAGCACCTTGACGCGCTCCCCTTCGGTGATTTGGGTCACACCGGCCGTGACCACCTGTTCGCCCGCACGAAGGCCCGAGGTGATGGCTACGCTGTTCTCGCCCGTAAGAGCGCCGGTCGTGACGGGGCGCAGGCTGACGGTCTGCGTCTGCGGATTGTAGACCCAGACGTTGACTTGCTGGCTGTCGGTCGAACCGTAGAGCGCCGTCAGCGGCACGAGCGGATAGTCGGCCGAGGCACCGGCGAGGCGCACGGTCATCGTCACGTTGCAGGCGAAGCCGGGCTTGATGTCGTATTTGTCTTTGCTGAAGGCGGGGTCGTCGATGGTAAGGTAGACCGGGATGCCGGTGCCGTCGGGCGATGCTTCGACATACTCTTTGAGCACGGCGTTGAACTTCTGCCTTTTGTAGACTTCAAACTCGACGGTAAAGCTCTTGTCGCCGCCCTGCACCCATGAGAGGCTGTTGTCGGGGAGGGTGAAGAAAATCTGCAAGTCGCGCGAATCCATCAGCTGGGCAATGGTCTCGCCGGCGTTGACGCGCTGGTAGTTCTCGACGGCGCGGCGGGTGATGGAGCCGGCAAACGGCGCACGCAGGTAGGTGTCGGCCATATTGTTTTCTTGCGCCTCATAGGCCGATAGCGCCTGCTGATAGTTCGCCTCAGCCACTTCCATCTCTTGTTTGGAGACAGCTTGGCGCTCGAGCAGGCGGCGGTTGCGTTCGAGCTGCGCCTTGGCATTTTCGTAGGCGGCCTTGGCGGCGTCGTATTGCAGGCGAATCTCGCGCGGATCAATCTGCGCAATTAGTTCGCCCTGCTTCACCTTCTGCCCGTCGACCACCGGGAGATTGATGATTTGGCCCGACACACGAAAGGCCAAGTTGACAAACTTGACCGCATCGACCACTCCCGAATAATCTTTCTGAATCACGTTTTGCGAGGCCACCGTAGTCACCTTCACCGGGCGCACCACAGGCTCGGAGGCCTTCTTCTCTGAGCAAGCCGCCAGGGCAAGCAGGGCTGCCAGACTGAATCCAAGCGTTTTGAATTTCATAGGACAATGAGCATTATTGGTTTTCCACTCTATGCTTAAAAAAACATACGGATAGCCAAGATGTTTAATTCTGCCGGGCGGTTTAAGATTTATGCTGATAAGAAATAGTTATTAAATTTCAGTTTCTCGGCCGATTATCCTTTGAATCATGGCCTAAATGCCTATCTTTGCATGGTTTTTTGACAGGAAACCAATTTGCAGAGGAGTAATTGCTTATTTTATTCACACTCTGACAGCGGCGAAAAAGCCTCCCCAATCGGGGCCGAAACGCTTGCGACACTACACTACGTCATTAACTTACGTACACTATATATTAGTTCCATGCAAAAGGAAAGACCTGTTTCTTTAATTCTCGAAGACGGCACCGTCTTCACCGGCAAAAGCTTCGGTTATGAGCAGCCGACCAACGGCGAGGTAGTCTTCAGCACCGCCATGGTGGGCTATCCCGAAAGCCTTACCGACCCATCTTACTCGGGTCAGATACTTGTCATCACTTTCCCGCTCGTCGGCAACTATGGCGTCCCTGCCACCCGCACCGAAGCCGACGGCCTCTCCACTCATCACGAATCAGAGAAAATCCATGTCCGCGCCCTCATCGTGGCCGACTACTCGCACGAGCACAGCCACTGGAATGCCTCGAAGAGCCTCAGCGACTGGCTGAAGGAAGAGAAGGTCACCGGCATCTACGGCATCGACACGCGCGAACTGACCAAGCTCCTGCGCGAACACGGCTCGATGAAAGGCAAAATCGTCTTCGACTCGGCCGATGAGATCGACTTCGAAGACCCGAACCTCACCAATCAGGTAGCCATCGTCAGCTGCAAGGAGCCGGTCGTCTACGGCAAGGGTGAAGGACACAAAAAGGTTGTCTTGGTCGACTGCGGCGTGAAGCACAACATCTTGCGCTGTCTCCTGAAGCGCGGCGTCGAAGTGACGCGCGTACCATGGGACTACGATTTTAATCATCTTCCGTTCGACGGCCTCTTCATCTCCAACGGACCGGGCGACCCGAATCTTTGCAACGCCACCCTGGCCAACATCCAAAAAGCGATGGCGACGGGCAAACCAATCTTCGGCATCTGCATGGGCAATCAGCTCCTTTCGCGCGCGGCGGGAGCCAAAGTCTACAAACTCAAGTATGGCCACCGCTCACACAACCAGCCGGTGCGCATGGCGGGCTCCAACCGTTGCTTCATCACTTCGCAAAACCACGGTTACGCGGTCGACAACTCGACGCTCCCTGCCGATTGGGAACCGCTCTTCATCAACATGAACGACGGCACCAACGAAGGCATTCGCCACAAATCGAAGCCATTCTTCTCGGCACAGTTCCACCCCGAAGCCGCTTCGGGCCCGACCGATACCGAGTTCCTTTTCGACGAGTTTGTCAAACTTCTCTAATTCCCTCTAAATCCGCTTACAGATTATGATTAACGATAAAATAAAGAAAGTACTCATCTTGGGGTCGGGCGCCCTGAAGATTGGTGAGGCAGGCGAATTCGACTACAGCGGTTCGCAAGCCCTCAAAGCGCTCAAAGAGGAAGGGATTCAGACCGTCCTTATCAACCCCAACATTGCTACCGTACAGACATCCGAAGGAGTGGCTGACAAGATTTATTTCTTGCCGGTGACTCCTTTTTTTGTAGAAAAGGTGATTCGCAAAGAGCGCCCCGACGGCATCCTCCTTGCCTTCGGCGGCCAGACCGCGCTCAACTGCGGCGTGCGCCTCTACGAAAGCGGCGTCTTGGAGAAATATGGCGTGCAGGTGCTCGGTACGCCCGTGCAGGCCATTATGGACACCGAAGACCGCGAACTCTTCGTTCGCAAGCTCGATGAGATTCATGTCAAGACCATCAAGAGCGAAGCGTGTGAGACGGTCGAAGCTGCCCGCCACGCCGCCCGCGAGCTCGGCTATCCGGTTATTATCCGCGCCGCCTACGCCCTTGGCGGTCTCGGCTCGGGCTTCTGCGACAACGAAGAGGAGCTCAACGCTTTGGCCGACAAAGCGCTCTCGTTCTCGCCGCAGATTCTCGTAGAGAAATCGCTCAAAGGCTGGAAAGAGGTGGAATACGAAGTGGTGCGCGACCGCTTCGACAACTGTATCACCGTCTGCAACATGGAGAACTTCGACCCGCTCGGCATCCATACGGGCGAATCAATCGTCGTAGCTCCGTCGCAGACCCTTTCGAACGCCGAATACCACAAACTGCGCGAGCTGGCCATCCGCATCATTCGCCACATCGGCATCGTGGGCGAGTGTAACGTGCAGTATGCACTCGACCCGAATTCCGAAGACTATCGCGTCATCGAGGTGAACGCCCGCCTCTCCCGCTCGTCGGCCCTCGCCTCGAAGGCCACCGGCTATCCGCTGGCGTTCGTCGCCGCCAAGCTCGGCTTGGGCTACGGCCTTTTCGACCTGAAGAACTCCGTGACGAAGACCACCTCCGCCTTCTTCGAACCAGCGCTCGACTACATCGTCTGCAAACTGCCGCGCTGGGACCTTGGGAAGTTCCAAGGCGTCGACCGCGAGCTCGGATCGTCGATGAAGTCGGTGGGCGAAGTGATGGCTATCGGCCGTACCTTCGAAGAAGCCATCCAGAAAGGGCTCCGCATGATTGGCCAAGGAATGCACGGCTTCGTGGGCAACAAAGAACTTAAAATCAAAGATATCGACAAGGCACTGCGCGAGCCGACCGACAAGCGCATCTTCGTCATCTCGAAGGCAATGCGACAGGGCTACACCATCGACCAAATCCACGAGCTGACGAAAATCGACCGCTGGTTCCTCCAAAAGCTCCGCCACATCATGGACACCGCCGAAGAGCTCGAGACCTACGCTTCGCTCGACGCGCTCCCGCTACCGCTCCTGCGTTCGGCCAAAGAGCAAGGCTTCTCCGACTTCCAGATTGGCCGCTCCGTGCTCAAAGAAGCGATGACCGAGCCCGAAAAGACCATCATCGAGCTCCGCAACATCCGCAAGCAACACGGCATCACGCCGGTCGTAAAGCAGATTGACACGCTCGCAGCCGAATATCCGGCGCAGACCAACTACCTCTACCTCACCTACAACGGCACCCACAACGACGTGGGCTACTTGGGCGACCACCGCTCGGTCGTAGTGCTCGGCTCGGGCGCCTACCGCATCGGCTCGTCGGTTGAGTTCGACTGGTGTTCGGTCAACGCACTGACCACCGCGCGCAAGCTCGGCTACCGCTCGGTGATGATCAACTACAATCCGGAGACCGTCTCTACGGACTACGACATGTGCGACCGCCTCTACTTCGACGAGCTCACCTTCGAGCGCGTCATGGATATCCTCGACCTCGAGAATCCGCACGGCGTAATCCTCTCCGTGGGCGGACAGATCCCGAACAACCTCGCCATGCGCCTCGACGAGCAGCACGTGCCAATCCTCGGCACGCAGGCACAGTATATCGACAACGCCGAAGACCGTCACAAATTCTCGAGCATGCTCGACCGCATCCGCGTCGACCAGCCGCGCTGGAAAGAGCTGTCGTCGATGAGCGAAGTCGACGAGTTTATCCGCGAAGTGGGCTTCCCTGTGCTGGTACGCCCGTCGTACGTCCTCTCGGGGGCGGCGATGAACGTCTGCTCGAACCACAACGAGCTCACCCGCTTCCTCGAACTTGCCGCCAACGTATCGCAGAAACATCCGGTGGTCATCTCGCAGTTTATCGAAGGAGCCAAGGAGGTTGAAGTCGACGCCGTGGCAGACAAGGGCGAAATCATCATGTACGCCATCAGCGAGCATATCGAGTTTGCCGGCGTCCACTCGGGCGACGCCACCATCCAGTTCCCGCCGCAGAAGCTCTACGTCGAGACGGTGCGCCGCGTCAAAAAGGTGGCACGCAAGATTGCCAAAGAACTCAACATCACGGGGCCATTCAACATCCAGTTCCTCGCCAAAGAGAACGACATCAAGGTAATCGAATGTAACCTCCGCGCGTCGCGTTCGTTCCCGTTCGTATCGAAGGTGCTTAAAATCAACTTCATCGAGCTGGCCACGAAGATTATGCTCGGCGAAAAATACGAAATCCCGTCGAAGAACGAGTTCGACCTCGACTACGTCGGCATCAAAGCCTCGCAGTTTAGCTTCTCACGCCTTCAGGGAGCCGACCCGGTGCTGGGCGTCGACATGGCGTCGACCGGCGAAGTAGGCTGCCTTGGCGACGATACGGCCGAAGCAGTGCTGACCGCCATGCTCGCCGTAGGTCATCGCATTCCGAAGCAAAACATCCTCATCTCCTCGGGTAACGCCAAGCAGAAGACCACTCTGCTCGACTCGGCCCGCCTCCTGGCCTCGAAGGGCTACCGCCTCTTCGCCACCGGCGGCACCTACCGCTTCCTGACCGAAAACAACGTGCCTGCCACGCGCGTCTTCTGGCCAAGCGAAGAGGAGCAGCCGCAGGCTATCGAGATGATCCACAACAAGGAGATCGACATGGTCATCAATATCCCGAAGAACCTTACCTCGGGCGAGCTGAGCAACGGCTACAAGATTCGCCGTGCGGCCATCGACTTCAACGTGCCGCTCATCACCAACGCCCGCCTCGCAGCCGCCTTTATCGGCGCCTTCTGCAAGGTGGATATCGATGATATCAAAATCAAGAGCTGGGAAGAATACAAGTAATCTTCCTCCCTGCCGATTCGAACAAGAAAAGCCGCATCCCGAGCGAGGGGTGCGGCTTTTCTTGTTCGAATACCGTATTAATTTAGGCTACTTTCTGAGAGCTACCGACCTCTATTCCGACACTCCATCATCGTCATTCCCGTGTGACGAACAAAAAATTTACACATATAAGATGTATCGTCAAAATTCATCTCTTCGGCTATCTCGGAGAGCGTCTTGTCGGTAGTCTGCAAAAGTATCTTCATCTGACGAACTAATTCACGATCGATAATTGTCTTAGGCGATGCGCCCATCGTCCGACGTGTAATAACTCCTAAATAATATGGAGTAACGGCAAGCCGATTGGCATAGTAGCTCACTTTGTGTTCTGTTTTTATATGATCTAACAGAAGATGACCAAAGTCGCGCGTTAGTTCCCACATGCGTGAAGCATCGGCTTTCGGTCGATTGTCGTCATGTTTTCTATACTCACTTTCGCAAGCCAAAAACAGATTCTCCAGCGAATTCTTCACCATTCGTACACGCTGAGGCTCTAACACATTGGCGTCTATCCACATCAACTGACTTACCCAAGCAAACAATATTTTCCGACAAGACTCCGACGCAGACCAAACAAGCTTTTCATAGCTTAAATCGCAGAAAGCGGCTGACATATGGCTATATACTTCCGTACCAAAATCCTCCGACAAAAGCACATACGCCGCTTTAAAATCATCGGTTCTATCAACGATTCGAAGTTGCATCTCCCAATAGGCATTAAGAATATCCCCTTGCTTAAACGCCAATGATTTGCCGAAAACATCCATACAAGCAGAGCCCGACAGTCCTATTAGCAACAAGTTGTATCCTGTCTCTATCACATTGCCGTTGGAATCACTAAAGTCTGTTATGCCGCAAGCATAGGACTTTTTTTGAGCAAAAAAGTCAGGTTCAATATTCATCATAATCAAAGATATTTAAGATGGCTTTATCGGGTTATCAATTGAAAAGATTTTACTGTTTCGATTATTACCATATAACTACAAATAAACACAGCAGTCTGCAGCTTATCCGGTCGTAATTTTGCATCGTATAATTAGAAACAAATTAAACGACAAAGTAACATGAATATTTCAATTTTAGGTACCGGACTTATGGGTACCGCCATGGGCGAATCGGTAATCAACGCAGGTTTTAATCTGACAGTCTACAATCGCACAATCAGTCGCACACAAACCCTTGCAGACAAAGGAGCAAAGGTAGTCGATACGGCCGAAGAGGCAATCAAAGGATCCGACATCAGCATTATCGTAATGCTCCACGGCAAAGCGGTTGTAGCTACGCTTGAGACACTCCCTGCGGCAACGTTCGACGGTAAAATCATTATTTGCGCATCCTCGTCAACAATCGCCGAAAACGAAAAGATGCAGAAAATCGTAGAGCATGGAGGAGGGCAATTTGTCGACATGAGCATCGAAGTTGGCTACGAACAGCTTGCCGCCGGACAAGGGATGGTAAAGGTCGGTGCTTCCGAGGCAACATACGCCATTATTGCTCCTGTGTTGGGAAAGTTTATGGCAAGCGTGACGAGAATTGGCGACGTTGGTGAAGCACGCAAGTTGGAAGCTGTCGGACTTATCGGAACGATGCTTCCCGCCATTAACGTGGCCTATGCCGTTGCATTCGCCCAGAAGTTGGGTATATCGGCAGAGACATACGTGCCATATATTCAAATGTTGGTTCCCGGCTCGGAATACTTCCTTGGAAATATGAGTTCGAACAATTACGACCAAGTATTTGCCGCCATCGAGTCATTCGTTCAGGGTGTTTCAACATCTATCGAAACGGCTGAGACACTCCATATCCCGACTGAATACCTGCATTCGGCCCTTGCCCTCTACAGCAAGGCTATAGACCTTGGCTATGCAGGCAAAGACGGCTCTTCTGTTCTCGAAGCTTTGATTAAATAATATATACTTGAAAAAGCCGCATCCCGAGCGAGGGGTGCGGCTTTTCTTGTTCGAATATGTAGGAGATTGTTCTATTTGAAAGAGACCTCGCCAAGCTCGGCACTCATTCGCTTAACCGCCGTAAGAATCTTGCGCAACGTCGCTTCTCCGGCAAAAGCGGCACCGGTTTTATACTGCCTCATTTTACTTTCATTGATACCGGCGCACTGTGCGAACTTGCTGACATTAATCCAATCAAAATAGTTGAAAAACGATTGAAGATCATACTTAAATATTGTCTCTATTCTCTCGGGGACATCAGCACCTTCGGTCTTGGATAGAGCCACCGCCTCTTCCACACTCAGCAGAAAGTCGCGTTTGGCAATTTCTACATTCTCGCCGTAACCGCCAAAGCCATGGTTATTCAAATCTTGCTCCGACCATACTGAGTATAGTCCGTCACTTCCTCTTTCGATGATTGCAGTAATTTTCATATTGAGTAAGATTAAATGGTTTTAATGAAGAGCGGTAATTAAATCCACGCTCTTTTTCTAATGCTCTTTTCCGTTCCCTTCGGTACTTCCTGACTGTCATGTCGCGGTATAATCACTTCCTTGTTCGTGATAGGCGAAAACCATCTGTCGTGGTTTCCACCGTGACCGATAAAGTAACATCCGGCGGCTTTGAGCAATCGCTTGAGTTCTGAAGTTTTCATATTCAAAGAACTTTAATGAGCAGTTCAAAAGTAACGATAATGTTACCATAATACAAACATTTACCTCGAATAATTGTCTATAAATATTCTTTTAACAATACATTAGACTACCAATATAGCACAAGGACATATAATCTATTGCTATCCAATAAAACTTTACGAAGGACAGCTATCTTTTCTTTAACTAAAGCAATGGAGGGTGTATCAAAACCAATACATTCTCTTTTGCTTTTATAGAAATGATCGGTTCGATTCTTTAAATTCATCGGTTTGATTATTTTATTCATCGGTTTGATTTTTCAGTTTCATCGGTTTGAAACTTTCGTTCCATTGGGATGAAACTTTTGTTCCATACCTATGAAACTCGAGCACCAAGCCGACCGCCCCCAGAAACAAAGCACGGCGATTATCCCAACCTCACAATCCGCCACGTGATACTAACCTTTATTTTATTGCAAAACCAACACAAATCGCGTACTTTTGCGTCTAATTAATAATGATTTGAAGCAACAACATTATGGATAACCTCGCACAAATCAGAGAACAGTTTCCGATACTGTCGAAACAAGTCTACGGCAAGCCGCTCGTCTACCTCGACAACGGAGCGACGACGCAGAAGCCGCGTCGCGTGGTGGAGAAGATCATGGACGGCTACTACAATACAAACGCCAACATTCACCGCGGCGTGCACTTCCTGAGCCAAGAGGCGACGCTCGCTCATGAGGCGGCGCGCCGTCGCGTCATGGAGTTTATCGGCGCAGGCAAACCCGAAGAGATCATCTTCACACGCGGCACCACAGAGGCCATCAACCTTGTGGCCACAGCCTACGGCGAAGCCTTTCTTCGCGAAGGCGACGAAGTGATCATCACCGAGATGGAGCACCACGCCAACATCGTGCCTTGGCAGATGCTGCGCGACAAGATTGGCATCACGATCAAAGTGGTGCCGCTGAACGAGCGCCAGGAGCTCGATCTCGATGCCTACCGCTCGCTTTTCACGGAGCGGACGCGATTGGTGGCTTTCGCCCACGTGTCGAACGTGCTCGGCACGGTCAACCCCGCCAAAGAGATAGCAGCCATCGCTCACGCTCACGGAGCAAAGGTCTTGATCGACGGGGCGCAGTCGGTGCCACACATGCGCATCGACGTGCGCGATTTGGACGCCGACTTCTTTGTCTTCTCGGCCCACAAAGTCTACGGCCCGACCGGCATCGGCGTGCTCTACGGCAAGGAGGAGCTGCTCGAAGCGATGCCGCCTTACCAAGGGGGCGGCGAGATGATTGCCAAGGTGACGTTCGAGAAGACCACCTACAACGAGCTGCCCTACAAGTTTGAGGCAGGCACGCCCGACTACATCGGCTCGACGGCTCTGGCCGAGGCGATCGACTTTGTCAGCGAAATCGGCCTCGAACAAATCGCAGCCCACGAAGAGGAGCTACTAAAGTACGCCACCGAGCAATTGCTCGAAATCCCCGGCGTACGCATCTTCGGCAATGCCGCGCACAAGAGCGGCGTGCTGTCGTTCCTCATCGACGGCATCCACCATTACGACATGGGCATGATGCTCGACAAGCAGGGCATCGCCGTCCGCACCGGCCATCACTGCGCCCAGCCACTGATGCAGGCGCTCGGCATCGAGGGGACGGTGCGCGCCTCGTTCGCCCTCTACAACACGCGCGAAGAGGTGGACCGCTTCATTGCCGGCGTAAAGCGCGTCGTCATGATGTTCCAATGATATTATTAACTCTAAAACATACACGCAACAAGTAAAAATGAAAAAACTTCTTTTCACTATGATGTCAGCATGTGCTTTAGCATCTTGCTCGGGCCCGGCCGGCCAA
>X1_Eurasian_Beaver__coassemble_79_pt1 | contig 15341 bp, 10 predicted proteins | sample X1_Eurasian_Beaver__metabat2_low_PE_008 | metagenome-assembled genome bin X1_Eurasian_Beaver | reverse complement strand
ATGATAATATCGTCGAGGTCGGAGCAAGGGAAGAGCAGCTCGTCTTTCTTCAGGTCGGTACCGATAAAGCCGTCTTCGCGGTTGATGTATAGCTTTTCGTTGGCCTCCACCACCTTGGTCGTATCGATGGTATCGAAGCTGCGAATCTCCGTACGACGCGGATATTGTGCGCCGTACTTCCCTTTCAGGTACTCGAACCAACGAATCGTAAAGCCCACGATATTGGCCAGGTTGCGGTCAATCTCCTTAATCTCTTTGAGGATTTGCGCGATATGCTCGTTGGCCTTATCGGAGTTGAACTTCAGGATGCGCCCCATCTTGATTTCCATCAATTTCAGGATATCCTCCTCTTTCACCTCACGAATAAAACTCGGCTTGAAAGGCTCGAGGCGACGGTCAATGTGCGCTACGGCCTCTTTCATGTCGCGGCTTTCTTCGAATTCGCGATCTTTATAGATACGCTCTTCGATAAAGATCTTTTCGAGCGAGCAGAAATGGAGTTGCTCTTGCAATTCCGCCTTGCGAATCTCGAGTTCGAGGCGGAGCAATTCGCGGGTGGAGTCGACACTTCCACGGAGCACGTCGCTAACCGTAAGGAAGTGCGGCTTGTTGTCGGAAATGATGCAGCAGTTGGGCGATATGCTCACCTCACAATCGGTAAACGCATAAAGCGCGTCGATGGTTTTGTCAGACGAGACGCCCGGAGCCAAGTGAACGAGGATTTCCACCTCGTGGGCGGTATTGTCGTCTACTTTGCGGATTTTGATTTTCCCTTTATCGTTGGCTTTGAGTATCGAATCGATGAGCGACGATGTGGTTTTGCCAAACGGAAGGTCGCGGATGGCGAGCGTCTTGCTGTCGATCTTCTCGATGCGCGAACGGATTTTCACCGAGCCACCGCGCTCGCCATCGTTGTATTTGGCCACGTCGATGAGCCCCCCGGTCTGGAAGTCCGGATAGAGGGCAAACGGCTCCCCTTTGAGGTAGGCGACCGAGGCGTCGAGCAGCTCGTTAAAGTTATGCGGCAAGATTTTCGACGCAAGCCCCACAGCAATCCCTTCGACTCCCTGTGCCAACAGCAGCGGGAACTTCACCGGCAGCGTGATTGGCTCGCGGTTACGGCCGTCGTACGAGAGCTTCCAATTGGTGGTCTTGGGGTTAAACAGCACCTCGAGCGCAAACTTCGAGAGGCGTGCTTCGATGTAACGGGGTGCGGCCGCGCCGTCGCCCGTAAAGATGTTGCCCCAGTTACCCTGACAGTCGATAAGGAGTTCCTTTTGGCCGAGCTGCACGAGCGCATCGCCAATCGAAGCATCGCCGTGCGGGTGATACTGCATGGTGTGACCGATGATGTTGGCCACCTTGTTGTAGCGGCCGTCGTCGAGCGCCTTCATGGCGTGCAGAATGCGGCGCTGCACCGGCTTGAGCCCGTCGATGACGTGCGGCACCGCACGCTCCAGAATCACGTACGAAGCATAGTCGAGAAACCAATGCTGGTACATGCCCGAGAGGTGATGAACGCGGTCGCCCCCCTCGGTCGGGGCCACTTTGTAGCTCGAATGATTTTCGGTCGTGCTCTCCGTAGAGTCGAAATCGTCTATATTACTCATGATTGTGTGTTGCTAAAATATTTGTCGGCTTATGCCAAATGATAGAAACTGAGCGATGAAGCCCTTTCAAACCCATTCAAAATACAAATTTAATCGAATTATTTATTTAGCTTTGCATCGACTGTTGTCAAACAGCTAATTATAGGGATAAACATTATTCGATATACAAGTATTTAAGACTTATGGCAAAACAGGAAGATGTATTCAAAAAGCTCGTCTCTCACTCGAAAGAGTATGGCTTTGTGTTCCAGTCAAGCGAGATTTACGACGGTTTGTCGGCCGTGTACGACTATGGTCAGAACGGTGTGGAGTTGAAAAACAATATTAAGAAATATTGGTGGGACAGCATGGTTCTTCTGCATGAGAATGTAGTCGGCATCGATTCGGCCATCTTCATGCACCCGACGATTTGGAAGGCTTCGGGCCACGTCGACGCGTTCAACGACCCGCTGATCGACAATCGCGACTCAAAGAAGCGCTACCGCGCCGACGTCTTGATCGAAGATCAGCTTGCCAAGTTCGATGACAAAATCAATAAGGAAGTGGAGAAAGCAGCCAAGCGATTCGGCGAGGCTTTCGATGAGGCTCAGTTCCGCGCCACAAACGCCCGTGTGCTCGAAAACGAAGCCAAGAAGAAAGAGCTCCACGACCGCTTTGCCACCGCGCTCAACGACAACAACCTCGAAGAGCTCCGTCAGATTATCCTCGACTACGATATCGTGTGCCCAATCTCAGGTACCAAGAACTGGACCGAAGTGCGTCAGTTCAACCTCATGTTCTCGACCGAAATGGGCTCGACTGCCGACGGTGCCATGAAGGTCTACCTGCGTCCGGAGACGGCTCAGGGTATCTTCGTCAACTACCTCAACGTGCAGAAGACCGGCCGCATGAAGATTCCGTTCGGTATCGCACAGATTGGTAAAGCATTCCGCAACGAGATTGTAGCCCGTCAGTTCATCTTCCGCATGCGCGAGTTCGAACAGATGGAAATGCAATTCTTCGTACGTCCGGGCGAAGAGCTCCAGTGGTTTGCCAAATGGAAAGAGACGCGCCTCAAATGGCACAAAGCGCTCGGCCTCGGCGATAAGAAATATCGCTACCACGATCACGAAAAGCTGGCTCACTACGCCAATGCCGCTACCGACATCGAATTCGAAATGCCGTTCGGCTTCAAGGAAGTGGAAGGTATCCACTCGCGTACGAACTTCGACCTCTCGAGCCACGAAAAGTATTCTGGCAAGAAGCTCCAGTACTTCGACCCTGAGACCAACGAGTCGTACGTACCGTATGTTATCGAGACTTCAATCGGTGTAGACCGCATGTTCCTCTCGGTGCTTGCAGCAGCCTATGAAGAAGAAGCGCTCGAAAACGGCGAAACACGCGTAGTGCTCCACCTGCCTGCCGCCTTGGCTCCGGTGAAAGTGGCAGTAATGCCGCTCACGAAGAAAGACGGCCTCCCGGAAAAAGCACGCGCCATCATCGAAGATCTGAAGTTCGACTTCAAGTGTCAGTATGACGAGAAAGACTCTATCGGCAAGCGCTACCGCCGCCAGGATGCCATCGGCACGCCGTTCTGCGTGACGGTCGACCACCAGACCCTCGAAGACAACACCGTGACAATCCGCCACCGCGACAGCATGCAGCAGGAGCGTGTTGCGATTGCCGACCTGGCTCGCATCATTGGCGACGAAGTCTCAATGCGCAAGCTTTTGAAGAAGATCGCCGAATAAACTGAAGCGATTGCTGAATAACTAATCTTGTCAATAGAGCGATGTGCGCGGCCCGTCCCGCACATCGCTCGTTGACACACACACAACTCATCGTTTACACCAAATCTTTTAAGCAATGAAAAAAGGAACAATGATCACCCTCGGCGTTATCGCCGTCATCGTCATTATCTTCCTCTGGGGTTTCAGTGCCTACAACGGCATGGTAACAGCCGAAGAGGGCGTCGACTCGCAGTGGAGCAACGTGGAAAACGTCTACCAGCGTCGTGCCGACCTGATTCCGAACCTGGTCAGCACCGTCAAAGGCTATGCCGCTCACGAAAGCAATACGCTCGAACAAGTAGTAGCAGCACGCGCCAAAGCCACCTCGGTCACCATCTCGGCCGACAACCTCGACGAGGCATCGCTTAAGAAATATCAGGCTGCGCAGGGCGAATTGAGCCAAGCGCTTGGCCGTTTGCTCGCCGTCAGCGAAGCTTATCCCGACCTGAAGGCTAACCAAAACTTCCTCGAACTGCAGGCGCAACTCGAAGGGACGGAGAACCGAATTGCCGTCGAACGCAATCGTTACAACGAGACAGCGAAGCAGTTCAACATCGCTATTCGTCGATTCCCCGCTTCTATCGTCGCAGGAATTGGCGGATTCAGCAAAAAGCCTTATTTTGAGGCCGAATCCGGTGCGTCGACTGCTCCAAAGGTAGAATTCTGACGACGTCACCTCAACGCGACGGGCACACACGAGTCCGGACGCACACACCGCTCGGACTATACGTAGAATAACAATTTAAATATGAAGAAAATCTATTTTTACCTGCTCCTCCTGATTGGGTTTACCCTCTCGACCACCTCGTGTCTGAAGGACGACTCAAGCTGGGAAGAGTATGAAAAGTGGCGCATCGCCAACGAAGAATTTTTTACACAGATGCAAGACTCCATCGATGCGTCGACCGGCCTTCCTTACTACAGCCAGATCGCATCGGAGGCTTATCCGGATTATCACGTGCTTTATCGCGTCATCACAGAAGGCGACCCTGACGGCAAAAAACCGTACTACACCAGCACCGTTCGCGTAAACTACTCGGGACATCTCTATAACACCGACGAAAATTTCGACGAAGCTACCAACACCGACTTCCTCGTTACCGACGTAATCTCGGGTTGGACTTGGGCGCTCCAGAATATGACTGTCGGCTCAAAATGGGAAGTAATCATCCCTTGGCAGCTTGGCTACGGCACGACCGTAACGTCGTCTATCCCGGCCTATTCGACGCTCGTATTCACCATCGAGCTCGTATCGATTCCGAAATGGGAAACGGGCGAGAACTCGTCGGATTCTGACTCCTAAAATATTGATTCCATCAAACGTACCGAAAGGGGACTGTGTCAGCATTTTGCCACAGTCCCCTTTCCTTTCTCTTTATCTTCCCCTACTCTCCCTCCTTCAATAAGAGCAATAACTTTAAATAACCAACCGTCGAAAAACCCGAAAACAGCCGTGTAGCGACCGATAAAATCCCTACTTTTACAAAAACTCACAAATCATCACCCGCATAATACAATGAAAAAGATCATGACCCTTGCCCTGGCATGCGCCGCCATAGCGATGCCGTCGTGCAAAAGCAAAGCACCGGCCGACGCTGCCGGAGAGAAAAAAAGCATCGTCCTCTATTACTCGCAAACGGGAGCCACGCAGGCCGTGGCCGAAGCCCTCGGGCAGAAGCTTGGACTCGAGCTCGAAGCTATAGAGCTTGTCGACCCCTATCCGGCCGACTACGACTCGACCATCGCCCGTTGTCAGCAGGAGCGCGCCGCCGGCATCTTCCCGGCTATCAAGCCGCTGCAAGCCGACCTCGCCACTTTCGACACCATATACCTGGGCTATCCCGTATGGTTTGGCACCTATGCCCTGCCGGTAGGCACCCTGCTGCAGGCCAACAGCTTCGCAGGCAAAGTAATCATACCGTTCTGCACATTCGGCAGCGGCGGCCTCGAAAACACCGAGGCCAACCTGCGCCAGGCCTTGCCGCAAGCCACGATTCTGCCGGGCTACGGCGTGCGCAATGCTCGCATCGCCAAGATGCCGCAGGAGATAGACCGCTTCCTCATCGAAGGGGGCTATATGGCAGGCGAAGTAACGCCGCTCCCCGCCTACTCGGCTCCGCAACCGGTCACTGACACCGAGCGCGCCATCTTCGACGCGGCTTGCAGCGGCTACAGATTCCCGCTCGGCACGCCGGTCAGCGTCGGTTCGCGCCAGGGCGACAATGGCACAGACTACCTCTACCTCGTCAATTCGAAAATACCCGATGGAGAAGAGGCTGTAGCGACGATTTACGTGACAGTCTCGCCCGACTCGGTAGCGGAATTTACAAAAGTGGTTCGCTAAGAACGTGCAGACCGTTCCGCACTCTTGTGCGGAACGGTCTGTCCCCTTGTACGCTTCCTATCAAACTTCCGTTCCTTCCCAATGGAACGGAAGTATCATCCCAATGGAACTCGAGTTCCATACCAATGAAACTCAAATTCCATCCCAATGGAACTCAAGTATCATTGGGATGGAACTTTTTATCCAAACAGTCAAACCAAAATGAAGAAATCAATCATACTAAGTCTCGGCACGCTCGTTGCAGCTACATCCTGCACCGGAGGCAAACAGCCGAAGCCGGCCGAGACCGCCAAGACGCCCAACGTAATTTTTCTCGTAGCCGACGATATCGGTTACGGCGACCTGAGCTGTAACGGCTCGACCACAATCCATACGCCCAACGTCGAGAAGCTCGCCGCCCGCGGCGTCCGCTTCACCGACGCCCACGCCGTAGCAGCCACCAGCACCCCTTCGCGCTACTCGCTCTTTACCGGGCATTACGCCTGGCGACGTGACGATACAGGCATCGCAGCGGGTGATGCGGGGATGGTGATTCGGCCCGAACAGCCGACGGTGGCAGACATGTTTCGCGAATGCGGCTATACGACCGGAGCCATCGGCAAATGGCACCTCGGCCGCGGCGACAAGACCGGCACGCAAGATTGGAACGGATTTATCACACCTGGCCCGCAAGACATCGGCTTCGACTACTCCTACCTCATGGCCGCCACGGCCGATCGCGTGCCGTGCGTCTTCGTAGAGAACCAACGTATCGTGGGGCTCGACCCAGCTGATCCGGTGGCAGTCAGCTACACAACGCCGTTCCCGGGCGAACCGCTCGGCAAAGACCATCCCGAAATGCTCACCAAGCTCAAGCCGAGCCACGGGCATGACATGGCCATCGTCAACGGTATCTCGCGCATCGGCTATATGAAGGGTGGCAAGCAGGCGTTGTGGGAAGATGAGAACATTGCCGATAGCATCACCATGCACGCCGTAGAGTTTATCGAACAGCATAAAGAGGGGCCGTTCTTCCTCTACGTAGGCACCAACGATGCGCACGTACCGCGTTGGCCTCATCCCCGCTTCCGGGGAAAGAGCGGTATGGGTGTGCGCGGCGATGCCTTGCTACAGTTCGACTGGACCGTCGGGCAAATCATGGATGCGCTCGACCGAGCCGGCATCACCGACAACACGCTCATCGTCCTGACGAGCGACAACGGTCCGGTAGTCGATGACGGCTATGCCGATCAAGCGGTGGAACTCCTGGGCGACCACAAGCCTTGGGGCCCGTTCCGAGGCGGCAAATACAGCATCTTCGAAGCGGGAACACGCATCCCGATGATCGTCAGCTGGCCGGCCGAAGTGAAGCCGGGCGTGTCGGACGCGCTTGTATCGCAAATCGACCTCTACGCTTCGATGGCGGCATTGATGGGTAAGACGCTCGAGCCGGGTGCAGGCCCCGACAGCCAAAATTACCTCGACGCGTTCCTCGGTAAAGACTCGAAAGGGCGCGACTACATAGTGGAAGTGGCCGGCACACTCTCCGTCTCCGACGGCGAATGGAAATACATCGCTCCGAGCGACGGTATGGCCTACAACAAATACACCAACATCGAGCTCGGCAATAGCCCCGAAGAGCAGCTATACAACCTCAAAGAGGATATCAACGAGCAGAAGAACCTTATCGCCGATCACCCCGAAATCGCTTCCCGATTGAAGGAAATTCTTGAACAGGAGAAGGCGAAGTGAGGGAGGGTTTGGTTTCGGAGGATTGAAAATAGGACGTGCTAAATATGACACGTCCTATTTTTTTATTTTCCGCTGGCTCGACTGAAGAAATTACTCGGTTCTACTGAAAGGGACATCGGTTCGATTGCAGATATTCTTAGGTTCGATTGAAAAGCATCGACGGTTCGTTGTTCGCCAATCGAACCGTCGAAAAAAATTCCGATGCCAAGCATATTCTTGTTCGTCGGAGCGGTAAGCCGGGTTAGCTTCCAAGCGAGCAGACAATCGTCGGGCAACAAGCCAAAAATTTCACTATTAACTTTATTTAATGCGCTAAATCTTCGTAAACTTTGCTTTTATCGGCTGAGCAAAGCGGTATAACGCATTATTATCCGTATATTTGTGGTCGAAATGAAAAGATTCGAGAGGAGGAGGCGTTGAGCTTCCTCCTTTTTGTTATACTTATCTCACTCTGACCGAAAATGATAGAAAAAAGTCTGATAGAAGAGCGCGCTCAGCAGTTTCTCCAAGAGAGCGGGTCTGAGAGTTTTTTGGTGGATGTAGCCGTCAAACCGGGCAACTACATCGTGGTGGAAATCGACAGTGAAGAGGGCATCGACATTGAAGAATGTGTGGCCTTGAGCCGGTTTATCGAAGCCGGGCTCGACCGCGAGGTGGAAGACTTTGAGCTCGAAGTGGGTTCGGCAGGTGTGACCTCGCCTTTCAAAGTGGTGCGTCAGTACACCAAAAACATCGGCAATCAGGTGGAAGTGCTTACGCGCGCCGGCATCAAAATGACCGGTATCCTGACCGAAGCCGACGACGAGGGTTTCGTCATCGTCACTACCAAGATGGTGAAGCCGGAAGGCGCCAAACGCAAAATGGCGGTCGAAGAGAACGTTCGCCTCAGCTACGGCGACGTGAAGTATACGAAATATAAATTCTAACAGTACGAAAATCTACACCTTTATATATTATGGCAAAGAAAGAAGCACCTATCAGCATGGTCGACACCTTCTCGGAGTTTAAAGAGCTGAAGAATATTGACAAAACCACTATGGTGAGCATCCTCGAAGAGAGTGTGCGCAACGTACTCGCCAAGATGTTTGAGACGGACGAAAACTTCGACGTCATCATCAACCCTGATAAAGGCGACTTTGAAATCTGGAAGAACCGCGTCGTGGTGGAAGACGACGAGGTGACCAATCCGAACCTGCAGGTGTCGCTCACCGAGGCGCGCAAGACGGCGTCCGACCTCGAGCCGGGCGAAGACTTTACCGAAAAGGTGGAATTCGAGAAGTTTGGCCGTCGCGCTATCCTGACGCTTCGCCAAACGCTCGCCTCGAAAATCCTCGAGCTTATCAAAGACAACATCTACAATAAATATAAAGAGATGGTGGGTCACTTGGTGAACGCCGAAGTCTACCAGATCTGGAAGAAAGAGATGCTCCTCGTCGACGACGACAACAACGAACTGATTCTGCCAAAAAGCGAACAGATCCCGGGCGACTTCTACCGCAAAGAAGAGCTTGTGAAGGCAGTCGTGGTGCGCGTCGACAACAAGAACAACAACCCGAAAATCATCCTCTCGCGCATTTCAAACCTTTTCCTCGAACGCTTGTTTGAACAAGAGGTACCGGAGATTGCCGAAGGTATTATCAAGATTGAGCGCGTGGCCCGCATCCCGGGCGAACGTGCCAAAATTGCCGTTTCGACAACCGACGAACGCATCGACCCTGTGGGCGCTTGCGTCGGCGTAAAAGGTGCCCGTATCCATGGCATCGTGCGCGAACTGCGCAACGAAAACATCGACGTCATCAACTATGTAGCCAATAACCCGGCTCTCCTCATTCAGCGCGCTCTCAGCCCGGCCAATCCGAACCGCATCATCGTACACGAAGATACGAAGACGGCCGACGTCTTCCTCCACCCTGACCAGGTGTCGCTCGCAATCGGTAAGGGCGGTAACAACATCAAGCTCGCCGATATGCTGACTGGCTACCGCATCGACGTCTACCGCGACATCGCTCCGGACGAAGAAGATATCTACCTCGACGAGTTCGCCGACGAAATCGACCGTTGGGTAATCGACACGCTCAAGAACATTGGCTGCGCTACCGCCAAGCAGGTGCTCAACACCTCACGCGAAGACCTCATCGAGAAGACCGACCTCGAAGACAACACCATCGACGACGTCATCCGCATCCTCTCGGCCGAGTTCGACGAACCGACTGACGAAGCTCCGGCCGACGACACCGAAGCTCCTGCCGCCACTGAAGCAGAAGCCGATGCCGACGAGCAGGAAGAAGCCAAATAAGCTATTGTGCCCCCGAGGCTGACTCGGGCTGATCCTCTCCCCCGCCCCGCTTGTGGGGGAGCATCCTCTTTCACCAACGAACAGCGGCCTCTCGTGCCTCGAAAGCCAACATGACGCCGCAATCTTATCACTAATGTTAACTTCAGAATATGTCAATAAGAATAAACAAAATAGCAAAAGAACTCAATGTAGGGGTGCAGACGCTCATCGACTCGCTTCAACAGAAAGGCGTAGAGGTGGAAAACAACCCGCTTGCCAAAATCAGTGATGAACATTTCGGTTGGCTTGTAAAAGAATTTAGCAAGGATAAGAATTTGAAAGAGGAGTCTGACCGATTCAGCCAGCAACGCCATAATAAAGAAAAGAGCAAACCGGCCCCTGCTGCCGAAGCGCCTAAGGCCAAGCCGGCCGAAGCGCCAAAAGCAAAACCGACTGAAGCACCGAAGCCTCGCATCGAAGCTGCCGAAGCGGCTCCGAAGGTAGCCGAAGCTCCGCAACCAAAACCTGAAGCGCCGAAAGCCGAAAAACCGGCCGAAGTCGTTTCCCCACTCGAACAACAAAAGCAGAAGCCACTCGAAATCAAAGTGGTAGACCGCATCAACCCTGACACTCTCAACAAAAAACCGGCTTCCGCTGACAAAAAACCGGAGACCGTCAACAAGGATCTCGATAAAATGCAAGAGAAGAAACAAGAAGCTGCCTCCGCTCCTGCTGAAAAGAAGGATGAGGTTTTCAGACTCAACAAACCGAGTCTGGGCTCAACGCTGAACGTCATCGGTACTATCGACCTCGATGCCCTCAACCAGCAGACGCGCCCTAAAAAGAAATCGAAAGAGGAACGTCGTCGCGAACGCGATTCGCGCGGCGGAAATCGCCAGGGCGGAGCTCACGGAGCTTCAGCCGGCGGCGACAACAACAATCGCCGTCCGGAAAACCGCAATGGCGGCAAGCCACAGGCTGGCGGCGACAACAACCGCCGCTCCGACAACAACCAGGCCGCCGGCGGCGACGACAAGAAGAAACGCGCCCGCATCAACAAGCAGAAAGTCGACGTCAATGCCGCTGCCAACCAGCCGCAGGGCCACGGCGACCGCAACGATCGGGGCCGCGACCGCAACGACCGCAACCGCGACCGCGACAACCGCAAGCCAAACAACCTCAAGAAGCCGATGCCTAGGGCCGAGGTGAGCGACGAAGACGTACAGAAACAGATTAAAGAGACCCTCGCTCGCCTGACCAACAAGGGTGCGGCGCAGAAGAAGGGTAGCAAATATCGCAAGGAAAAACGCGAGCAAGCCGCCGAACGTATGGCAGCCGAGCTTAGCGCCGAAGCAGCAGAAAGCAAACTCCTTAAGCTGACCGAATTCGTTACGGCCAACGACTTGGCAAACATGATGAATATCAGCGTTAACCAGGTTATCGGTACGTGTATGAGCATCGGTATGATGGTGTCGATCAACCAGCGCCTCGATGCCGAGACTATCAACATCGTAGCCGAAGAGTTTGGCTTTAAGACCGAATACGTCAGCGCCGAGGTAGTCGAAGCTATCAGCGTCGAAGCCGACAACGAAGAAGACCTTATCGCCCGTCCGCCAATCGTGACGGTGATGGGCCACGTTGACCACGGTAAGACCTCCCTGCTCGACTATATCCGCAAGGCCAACGTAATCGCCGGCGAAGCGGGTGGTATCACGCAGCACATCGGTGCCTACAATGTGACGCTCCCTGACGGCCGCCACGTGACGTTCCTTGATACGCCGGGCCACGAAGCGTTTACGGCCATGCGTGCCCGCGGTGCACAGGTGACCGACATCGCCATCATCATCGTCGCCGCCGACGATGCCGTGATGCCGCAGACCGTCGAAGCCATCAACCACGCCTCGGCAGCCGGTGTGCCTATCGTATTCGCCATCAACAAAATCGATAAGCCTCACGCCAATCCGGAAAAGATTAAAGAAAGCCTCGCCCAGATGAACTACCTCGTAGAAGACTGGGGCGGTAAATATCAGAGCCAGGAAATATCGGCCAAGCAGGGTATCGGTGTGGAAGAACTCCTCGAAAAGGTGCTCCTCGAAGCCGAACTCCTCGACCTCAAAGCCAATCCGAACCGCCGCGCCATCGGCTCGGTGATCGAATCGACTCTCGACAAAGGTCGCGGCTACGTGGCAACAGTGCTCGTACAGAACGGTACGCTCCGCATCGGCGACATCGTGCTTGCCGGTACGCACTACGGCCGCGTGAAGGCAATGTTCAACGAACGTAACCAGAAAGTGACCGAAGCAGGTCCGGCCGTTCCGGTTCAGATCCTCGGCTTCAACGGTGCGCCACAGGCCGGCGACCAGTTCCACGTCATGGAGACCGAGCAGGAAGCACGCGAAATTGCCAACAAGCGCGAACAGCTGGCCCGCGAACAGGGCTTGCGCACGCAGAAGATTCTTACGCTCGACGACATCGGTCGCCGCATCGCTATCGGCAACTTCCAGGAGCTCAACGTCATCGTCAAAGGGGACGTCGACGGCTCGGTCGAAGCGCTCAGCGACTCGCTCATCAAGCTCTCTACGCCGGAGATTCAGGTCAACGTTATCCACAAAGCAGTGGGTCAGATTTCCGAATCCGACATCACGCTTGCCGCAGCGTCGAACGCCGTTATCATCGGCTTCCAGGTTCGCCCGTCGCTCGCCGCACGCCGCTTGGCCGAACGCGAGGGTGTCGAAGTGCGCCTCTACTCAATCATCTACGATGCTATTGAGGAAGTAAAAGACGCTATGGAAGGTATGCTTGCTCCGGAAATCAAAGAAGAAATCGTGGCTTACCTCGAAATTCGCGAAACCTTCAAGATTACGAAAGTGGGCACCGTGGCCGGTTGTATCGTCAAAGAGGGCAAAATCAAGCGTACGAACAAGATTCGCGTTATCCGCGACGGTATCGTCATCTACGCCGGCGAGCTCGGCTCGCTCAAGCGCTTCAAAGAAGACGTCAAAGAGGTTACGACCAACTTCGAATGTGGTCTTAACATCGACAAGTTCAACGACCTTAAGGTGGGCGACTTGATTGAAGCTTACGAAGAAACGCAGGTGAAGAAGACACTGTAATATATTCGCAAGGAAAGGGCTATGTCGCTGCCTCCGGCTGCCGACACAGCCCTTTCTTTTTACTCCTTACTTTTCTCTCACACACAAACATTATAGCTTATGACAACCAATCTTATCGATATGATTGTGGGGGGTGCCGTCGTCATCGGCGTCTGCGTGGGCTTGCGCAAAGGCTTGGTGCGCGAAGTGGCGGGCATCATCGCCTTGGCCGTCGGCATCATTGGAGCGCGCCTGCTGACCCCCTATCTTATCCCTTGGATTGAGCAAAACCTCCAGACCACGCTCGAGTGGAGTCGGCTCATCGCTTGGTGCGCCTGCTTCTTTGGCTTGGGCTATGCCGTCAATCTGGCCGCCCGCCTCATCAGCGGGATGCTGGGGATGATGGCGCTGGGCGGAGTTAACAAATTATTAGGAGCCGCATTTGGCGGTATTAAGTATATTCTCTTATTTAGCGTCCTCTTTAATGCAATCGAGTGGACAGCCGAGCGCATCGAAGTGCCGGGACGCGAGCTGCGCGAGTCGTCGTTACTCTATAGGCCGGTGCTCGGCGTGGCGGGCTGGAGCTTCAGCCAACTCAACGTCATCAAGGAGCGCTTCGTCGGAGCGACTCCGCCTCAGTCCGAGACTCCCGACGAACAGGCGACGCCGACGAAAGAGATTTGATTCTCAGCTAACAAACGACAGATTTATCTGTTTACAACATATATAACTTTCCTATTTACTTAATCCTTTATATGCAAGATAATACGAATAACATATTAGACGACGTAACGGGGAGCGAATACAAGTATGGCTTCGTGACCGACATCGACACCGACGTCATCCCCGTGGGCCTGAATGCCGACGTCGTTCGCCTTATCTCGGCAAAGAAGGGCGAGCCCGAATGGCTGCTTGAGTTCCGCCTCCGCGCCTACGAACATTGGCTTACCCTGAAGATGCCGACTTGGGCGCATCTGACCATTCCGCCTATCGACTATCAGGCCATCAGCTACTACGCCGCGCCGAAAAAGAAAGAGGGGCCGAAGAGCCTCGACGAGGTGGACCCGGAAGTACTCAAGACATTCAACAAACTCGGCATTCCTATCGAAGAGCAGATGGCTCTGTCGGGCATGGCGGTCGACGCCGTGATGGACTCCGTCTCGGTCAAGACCACCTTTAAAGAGAAGCTTGCCGAGCTGGGCATTATCTTCTGCTCGTTTAGCGAAGCGGTGAAAGACTATCCGGACCTCATCAAAAAATACCTCGGCTCGGTAGTATCCTATCGCGACAACTTCTACGCCGCGCTCAACAGTGCGGTCTTCTCCGACGGTTCGTTCGTATATATCCCGAAAGGGGTACGTTGCCCGATGGAGCTCTCTACCTACTTCCGCATCAACGCGGCGGGAACGGGGCAATTCGAGCGCACCTTGATTGTGGCCGACGACGACAGCTACGTCAGCTACCTTGAGGGATGTACGGCCCCTATGCGCGATGAGAACCAGCTTCACGCCGCCATCGTCGAAATCTACGTACACGACCGTGCCGAGGTGAAATACTCGACCGTACAGAACTGGTATCCGGGCGACAAGAACGGCGTCGGCGGTATCTACAACTTCGTGACCAAGCGCGCCCTCTGCAAAGGCGACTTCTCGAAAGTATCGTGGACACAAGTGGAGACCGGATCGGCAATCACTTGGAAATACCCAAGCTGCGTCTTGGCGGGCGACAACTCGGTGGGCGAGTTCTACTCCGTAGCCGTGACCAACAACTACCAGCAAGCCGACACCGGCACGAAGATGATCCACATCGGCCGCAACACAAAGAGCACCATCGTATCGAAAGGGATCTCGGCCGGCCACAGCCAGAACAGCTACCGCGGTCTGGTCAAAGTAGCCGCCAAAGCCGAAGGCGCGCGCAACTATACGCAGTGCGACTCGCTGCTCTTGAGCTCCACCTGCGGCGCCCACACCTTCCCGCTGATGGACATTGGCAACGATTCGGCCATCGTCGAGCACGAAGCCACCACCTCGAAGATTAGCGAAAGCCAAATCTTCTATTGCAACCAGCGCGGCATCCCAACCGAAGAAGCCGTGGGGCTCATCGTCAACGGCTATGCCAAAGAAGTGGTCAACAAGCTCCCGATGGAGTTTGCCGTCGAAGCCCAGAAGCTGCTGGCCATCTCGCTCGAAGGCTCAGTCGGATAAAAAGGCAACAAGCGCCCGGCTCTCCGAGAAACGGGCGCGCACTTACAAACTCAAAAACTTCCACTTATCATGCTTAAAATAAATAATCTCCACGCCAATATCAACGGCAAAGAAATATTGAAGGGCATCAACCTCGAAGTGAAGCCCGGCGAAGTACACGCCATCATGGGCCCGAACGGTGCGGGCAAGAGCACACTCTCGTCAGTGCTCGCCGGCAACCCGGCCTTTACCGTGACGGAAGGCTCGGTAGAGTTCTATGGAAAAGATCTGCTGGCGATGCCGCCCGAACAGCGCTCGTGGGAGGGCGTATTCCTCG